>JAANMW010000008.1_pt1 | contig 184260 bp, 148 predicted proteins | sample 7279671 | NCBI WGS metagenome assembly JAANMW01 (sample SAMN14094541, study PRJNA606508) | bioreactor metagenome | isolation source: A lab-scale SPAN reactor treating ammonium-rich wastewater day 247 | place: Ireland: Galway | collected 2017-09-19 | reverse complement strand
ACGCGCAGGCCCGCGGCGGCCCAGTGGCCCGTGATCACCGTGACGTTGGTGCTGCGCCGGCCCGGCGCGTCGAACCAGGGCACGCAGCCCTTCGGCGCCTGTTCCGGCGGTCCCGCGAAGCCGTCGCGCGGCTGGCCCTCGCGGCTGCACACCCGCATTCGGGTGAGCGCGAAGACCGCGAGCCGCACCCGGTGCCGCTTCTTGAGGTCGTCGCGCCACTCGGGCGGGTCGTCCTTCAGCGACTCGAACACGCGCTCGGCCTCGTCGCCGCGCAGTGCGGCCTCGGCCTCGCGGGCCAGCGCCTCCGCGTCGTCGAGGCTCCACGCGGGCAGCAGCCCCGCGTGCACCATCGCGAAGCGGCCCTCGCGGTGCAGCAGCGGCTGCGCGCGCAGCCAGGCGAGCAGGCCGTCGCGGTCGGGGGCTTTCAGCACCGGCTCGAGGGTGTCGCTCGACTTGAGCCGCCGCCAGCCGGCGGCGACGCCGAGCAGGTGCAGGTCGTGGTTGCCGAGCACGCAGGTGAGGCGCGGGCCCTGGTCGCGGGCCCAGCGCAGCACCTCCAGCGAGCGCGGGCCGCGGTTGACCAGGTCGCCGGCCAGCCACAGCCGGTCGCCGTCGCGCACCCCGAGCCGGCCGAGCAGGCGCTCGAGCGTGCGGAAGCAGCCCTGCACGTCGCCGATCGCCCAGGTCGCCATCTCGGAGAAGGCGAGTGTACCCTGCGGGTCCGCCCGCGGCGCCCGCCCGCGTACCATTGAACGCCCATGCCGCCGCTGCCCTCCCGCGTCGACCCCGCCCACTTCTTCGGCGCCCGCGGCCTGCTTGCTCGCCAGCTCCCCGGCTACGAGGACCGCGGCGCGCAGCGGCGGCTGTCCGAGGCGGTCGAGCGGGTGATCGAGGACGGCGGCGTGCTGCTGGCCGAGGCCGGCACCGGCACGGGCAAGACGCTCGCGTACCTGCTGCCGGCGGTCGAGGCGGGCCGCCGCGTGGTGATCTCCACCGGGACCAAGAACCTGCAGGAGCAGCTCGTCGACAAGGACGTGCCGGTGCTGGCCCGCGCCCTGGGCCGCCCGCTCGACGTCGCGGTGATGAAGGGCCGCGGCAACTACCTGTGCCTGACCCGCTTCGAGTCGTTCCGCAAGGCCGGCACCTACCGCCGCTTCGAGGAGATCCCGCTGTTCCAGGCGGTCGAGGACTGGGTGGGCGAAACGACCACCGGCGACCGCGCGGAGATCGAGGACCTGCCCGACGGCGTCGACTTCTGGCGCGAGATCTCCGCGACCAGCGAGAACTGCGTCGGCGGCTCCTGCCCCAGCTTCCAGTCCTGCTTCGTGACCCGCATGCGGCAGGAGGCCGAGCGCGCCGACCTGGTGATCGTCAACCACCACCTGCTGTGCGCCGACCTCGCCGTCAAGGACGCGGGCTACGGGGCGGTGATCCCCGACTACGACACGCTGGTGCTCGACGAGGCCCACCTGCTCGAGGACACCGCGGCGCAGTACTTCGGCAAGCAGGTCAGCTCGCTGAAGGTCGACGAGCTGTGCCGCGACGTCGAGCGCGAGCTGAAGGCCGCGAGCCTCGACGCCCGCGAGGTGTACTCCCAGGTCGAGTCGCTGCGCCACCGCGCGGACGCGACGTTCAAGCTGCTCGCCCGCGCCGCGGGCCAGCGCCTGGCGGCGGGCTGGATGAGCGGCCGCGCGGCCGAGGAGGGCGGCGCGCTGCTGAACCGCCTGCAGGGCCTGTCGGCCGCGATCCTCGCGGTGCCCGACCGCGGCGAGGGCCTGACGGGCCTCGCCACCCGCGCCGCGCAGATCAAGGACGAGCTCGGCTTCCTGCTCTCGGCCGACGACCCCGACCACGTCTACTTCTGCGAGGCGCGCGGTCGCTACGTCGCGCTGCGGGCGACGCCGATCGACGTGGCGCCGCTGCTGCGCGAGCGGCTGTGGCAGCAGGCGCGCGCCGCGGTGCTCACCTCGGCGACGCTGGCGGTCGACGGCGGCTTCGCCCACCTGCGCTCCCGCCTCGGCCTCGACGCGGAGCCCGGCCTCGAGGTCCACGAGGTGTTGCTCGCCTCGCCCTACGATTTCGAGCGCCAGGCAGTGCTCTACGTGCCGAAGCGGATGCCGGAGCCGCAGTCGCCCGCGTTCGTGGAGCGCGCCGCGGAGGAGACCGAGGCACTGCTCGAGCTCTCGCGCGGCCGCGCGTTCGTGCTGTTCACGTCCTACCAGAACCTGCACAAGGTCGCCGAGCGGCTCGCCGGTCGTGTGCCGTGGCCGCTGCTCGTGCAGGGCGAGGCGCCACGCGCCGCGCTGATCGAGCAGTTCCGCCGCACGCCGCACGCGGTGCTGCTGGCGACCGCGTCGTTCTGGCAGGGCGTCGACGTCGCCGGCGAGCAGCTCTCGTGCGTGATCGTCGACAAGCTGCCGTTCGCCTCGCCGGGCGACCCCGTGGTCTCGGCCCGCATCGACCGCCTCAAGCAGCAGGGCGGCAACCCGTTCGCCGAGTACCAGGTGCCGGTCGCGATCCTGATGCTGAAGCAGGGGCTGGGGCGCCTGATCCGCAGCGCCAGCGACCGCGGCATCCTCGCGGTGCTCGACTCGCGCCTCGTCGAGAAGAGCTACGGCCGGCGCTTCCTGCAGAGCCTGCCGCCCGCCCGCCTCGTCCACGACCTCGAGGCGGTGCGCGCCTTCGCCGCCGGCCTCGCGCCGCCCGGTCAGGCGGGGTCGGTCACGATCGCGTAGTTGGGGTCCTTGCGCAGGCGCCAGATGAAGGCGTCGACCACGAAGTGGTGGATGTTGATCACGGCCGCCACCAGCAGCAGGCTCTCCACGACCCCGAAGCCGGCCAGCACGTAGGCGAACGGCAACACCTCGAACAGCAGGTAGCCGAGCGCGAGGCAGCCCGCGTAGAAGGTGGCGGCGTGCCACGCGGCGCCGTGCGCGTTCCCGGGCCGCTTCTGCTGGTCGCGCACGTGGAAGAGCGTGACGATCGCCAGGTACTGCAGGCCGTGGAAGATCGTCGCCCACGCGAACACCCCGGCGCGGTTGAGGGCGACCAGCCACACCGCGTTCGACAGCAGCACCGCCATGCTGATCAGCGGCAGCGACGGCAGCCCCAGCAGGCCGCGGCGGGCGAACAGCGCGAGCGGCAGCACGAACGAGGCCCAGCCGAGCGCGGTCGCGACCGCGGCCCGGGCCTCGAGCCCGCCTTCGCCGAGCAGGCGGCCGCCGACCACCGCGGCCAGGAACGGCGCAAGGCAGGCGGCGCGCAGCCAGCGCCGCTCGCCGTCGCCGAACGCGCAGCCGGAGCGATACGCGTACATCAGGGTCAGGCCGTACGCCTGCGCGGCGTAGTGGTACGGCGACCAGGTCAGGTACAGCGCCTGCAGCGGGGCGCCCAGCGTTCCGGCGAACGCGATCGCCACCGTGAGCGCCAGCAGGGCTGCCGCGGGCAGCGCCATCGTCAGCCACGGGCTGTCCGCCAGGGCCCCGGGCCGGGAGTAGAGGCGCACGGTCGACGCCGCGAAGTGGGCGCTGTTCGACAGCAGCACCAGAACGGCGAGCCAGCGCTCGAGGAACGCGGCCGGCGCCGACGAATCGCTCCACAGCAGCACGGGAGCCAGGACCAGGCTGGAGAGCGACCCGATCACCAGCAGGTCGAACGACGGGTGGACGAAGGCGCGGCCGAAGCGCAGCAGCGGCACCGGGACCGGCGGCGGCAGCGCGATCGCGCTCACGGCCGCGACTCGCGGCGGGTCTCGGCCAGCGCCCGGATCAGCCCGGGGTGGCCCGGCGCGCGGGCCAGCGCGCGCGCGTAGAGCGCGAGCGCCTCTCCGTGCCGGCCCTGGCCGCGCCGCGCGTCGGCGAGGCCCGCGAGCGTGCGCGCGTCGTCGGGGCGGCGCCCGAGCGCGAACTCGAGCCGCTCGGCGGCGGCGTCGAAGCGGCCGTTGGCGACCAGCAGGCTGCCGTGCTCGACCGCGATGCGGGCGTCGTCCGGGCTCAGCCGCTGGGCCATCTCGTACTGCCGCAGCGCGCCCGGCAGGTCGCGGCGCACCGCGGCCTCGCGGGCGCCGAGCAGCGGGTCGGAGCCGAAGGGAGGGCGACCGTGCAGCGCCATGGAGTAGGCGAAGCCCGCGACGAGGCCCCAGAACAGCGTGGCCAGCGAGGCGGCGAACAGGGCCCGGAACACCCGTTCCGGGGGCCCGTGAAGCGGCGAAACGGCCCCCGGGGGATTCACTTGTGGGAGCCATGGTACGCCCCGGGGCCGGGGATTACTCGTCGATCGTCGTGGGCGCCGTGACGCGCGGCGCGGAGCGCAGGCTCAGCACGCCGGCGACGACGATCAGCGTGCCGCCCGCCAGCGTCGCCCCGGCGGGCGTGCGGTCGAAGACGAGGTAGTCGAGACCCGCCGCCCACAGCACCGACGCGAACATGAACGGCCCGACGCTGCCGGCGGGAGCGTAGGCGTAGGAGCGCGTCAGGAAGAGCTGGGCGACGCTCGCCAGCACGCCGGCCGCGATCAGCGCGACCCACACCCCGTTCGTCTGCGGCAGCCGCCACGAGAACGGCAGCGGCGCGGCCGAGGCGAGCGTCGCGATCACGCTGAAGTAGACGACGATGCGCAGCGTCGGCTCGGTCGCGGTCAGGCGCCGGATGCCGACCTGGGCCAGCGCGCCGGCGGCCGCGCCCCACAACCCCGCGAGCGCCGCCGGCTGGAACAGCGCGCTGCCGGGCTTGAGCACCAGCAGCACGCCCGCGAAGCCGACCGCGAGCCTCGCGGGCAGGCCCCTCGGCACCGGCTCGCCCAGCCAGGCCCGCTCGATCAGCGGCATGAACAGCGGCACCGAGTAGTTGATCAGCACCGCTTCGGCCAGCGGCAGGTGGGCGATCGCGTAGAAGTTGCCGTACATCGCGAAGAGCCCGGCGAGGCCGCGGATCAGGTGCTCGCGCAGCGACTCGGTGCGCCAGCCGATCCGGAAGAAGCGCGGCAGCAGCGGCACGAAGGCCAGCAGGCCGAGCGCGTTGCGCGCGAAGACGACGACCGTGTTGGGCAGCTCGCGGGCGGCGAGCTGCAGCGCCACGCCCATGAAGGCGAACAGCAGGCCCGACGTGACCATGGAAGCGGCGCCGCGACGGAGGTCGACCGGGCGCTCGTTCACGCCCCGATGATAAGCGGCGGGTTACGATCGCCACATGTTCGAGGCAGCCTACGAGACGACGTTCTGCGCCACCCACGTGCTCACGAAGGACGGCGCCCCGATCGAGCCCAACCACGGCCACGACTGGCGGGTCGAGGTGGTGGCCGGCGGCGAGCAGCTCGACGCGATCGGCGTCGTCGTCGACTTCGAGCACCTGAAGGAGGCGGTGAAGGCGGTGGCCGCCCGCTTCCACTACAACGACATCACCAGCCACCCGGATTTCGCGGGCCAGAGCCCATCGGCCGAGGCCGTCGCCCGCTACTTCTTCGACGAGGTGAAGAAGGGCCTCGGCGACGAAGGACGCCACCTGCTCCGCGTCCGCGTCTGGGAAGCCCCCGGCTGCTCGGCGATGTATATCCCGCGCAAGGCCTGAGGCCGGCTCAGCGGGCGGCGAGGCGCTCCAGCTCGCTGACCGTGCGGTCCAGCTCGGCGGCCAGGCGCGGGACGTAGCCGGACTGCTTCAAGACGTCGGCGAGGCTGCGGTAGTACCACAGCGTGCCGTCGCGGCCGCCGTTGAAGCGGCGCCACAGCTCCTCGCGGACGTCGCGATAGTCGGACAACACGGCGCGGGCGTTGTGGAGTTTGTCGGCGGCACTCACACGGAGCACGCCGATTCGCGTCTCCGCCTTGAGGTGAGCGAGATAGGTCCGCTTGCGATCGACCCAGGGCGCCTTCTCGGTCGGGTTCTCCGTCATCGAGTCGCTGCACGCCTCCACGATCCTGGCGACCGCATCGCCGAACTTCCCGCGAATCGTCTCCAGGACCGGGGTGCCGCCCTGGTCCTCGGCGGCGTCGTGCAGCAGCGCCGCGATCGCCTCGTCTTCGTCCCCGCCGTCCTCCAGCACCAGCGCGCTGACCGACATCAGGTGAGAGATGTAGGGGATCTCGGTCTGCTTCCGGAACTGCTCCTGGTGCAGCTCGAAGGCATGGGCCAGCGCGTCGACGAAGCGGGGTGTCAGCAAGGCGGTCTCCCTCCGGCGTCGGCTCGGCGTACGCCGCCAGGCCGCTGCTGCGAGAATGTGCCACAGAGGGAGGCTTGGGTGACGTCGGGAATCGTGCTGAAGGTCAACGAGGTGTTCCACTCGATCCAGGGCGAGGGGACGCGGACGGGGGTGCCGATGGTGTTCGTGCGCCTCACCGGCTGCCCGCTGCGCTGCACGTGGTGCGACACCGCCTACGCCTTCCACGAGGGCGGCCCGCGCACGGCCGAGGAACTCGTCGCGCAGATCGAGGGCTTCCGCTGCCGCCGCGTGCTGCTGACGGGCGGCGAACCGCTGGTCCAGCCCGCCGCCTTCGACTTCGTCTCCTTCCTGCTCGACCGCGGGCTCGAGGTCGTGGTCGAGACCTCGGGCCACGTGCCGCTCGACCGCCTCGACCCGCGCGCGGTCGCGATCGTCGACGTCAAGTGCCCGGGCAGCGGCGAGCAGGAGCGCAACCACTGGCCCAACCTGGAGCTGCCGCGAGCGCAGGACGAGGTCAAGTTCGTGATCGCGGATCGCGCGGACTACGAGTGGGCCAGGGACGTCGTGCGCGAGCGGAAGCTCCACGAGAGGCGACACGCGGTGCTGTTCTCGCCGGCCCACGGCGTGCTCGATCCCGGCGCGCTGGGCCGCTTCGTCCTCGAGGACGCGCTGCCGGTGCGGCTGCAGGTCCAGCTCCACAAGTACCTGTGGCCGGGCGTGGAGCGCGGCGTATGAGCGCTCACCCGCGGCCGCTCGCCGTCGTCTGCGTCAGCGGCGGCATGGACTCGGCGGTGACCGCCGCGATCGCCGCCCTCGACCACCGCCTCGCGCTGCTGCACGCCGACTACGGCCAGCGCACCGAGGCGAAGGAGCGCGCCTGCTTCGAGGCGCTCGCCGACCACTTCCACGCGGAGGCGCGGCTGGTCGTCGACTTCGGCTCGCTGCGCGCGATCGGCGGCAGCAGCCTGACCGACCGCGCGATCCCGGTGCGCGAGGGGGAGCCCGAGCCGGGCGTGGTCCCGAGCTCCTACGTGCCGTTCCGCAACGCCCACCTGCTGTGCGCGGCGACCTCCTGGGCCGAGGTGATCGGGGCCGGCGCGATCTTCGTGGGCGCGGTGTGGGAGGACAGCTCGGGCTACCCCGACTGCCGGCCGGAGTTCTACGAGGCCTTCGCCGGCGCGATCCGCACGGGCACCAGGCCGGAGACGCGGATCCGCATCGAGACGCCGCTGATCCACGCGACCAAGGCCGAGATCGTGCGCCGCGGCATCGCGCTGCACGTTCCGTTCGAGAAGACCTGGTCGTGCTACCAGGGCGAGACCGCGGCCTGCGGAACCTGCGAGTCGTGCCGGCTGCGCCTGCGCGGCTTCGCCGAGGCCCACGCGCAGGACCCGATCCCGTATCGCGGCTGAGTCGCGATGCGTGCGACAATTTCTTTTGATTCAGGGGCTTGCCGCCCCGTCGGGTTCCGGCGCCGGGATCGACCCGTCGCCGGCCCCGCTGGGGGCTCCGCCCCCAGACCCGTCGGAGGAAGACGATGAACCGTGTGCTCGTGCTCGGAGGGCTCCTCGCCGGAGTGCTCCTCTCCGCTCCCGCCTCCGCGCAGACCGGCATCGCGCGCGGCAAGGTGACGGACGGCCAGGGTGAAGCCCTGGCCGACGTCAAGATCCACTTCGAGTTCCTGGGCGGCGTCAAGAAGACCCACGACGTGAAGTCCAACAAGAAGGGCGAGTACACCCAGGTCGGCGTCTACCCGGGCATGTACAAGATCACCTTCGAGAAGGAGGGATTCCAGGGCACCTTCCTCGAGTGGAAGATCAACCTGGGCGAGCCGACCCAGCTCCCCGAGATCAAGCTGCAGTCCGCGTCGGCGGCGGCCGGCGGCGGCGCGGCCGGGGCCGGCGCGCGCGACGTGGCGGCGGCGCTCCAGAAGTCGTTCGCCCAGGCGATCGAGCTCACCAACGCCGGCAAGCTCGACGAGGCGGCCGCCATCTACACCGCGGAGATCGCCAAGAACCCGAGCATCCCGCAGCTCCACCACAACCTGGGCCTGATTCACCAGCGCAAGGGCGACAAGGCCGCCGCCGAGGAGAGCCTGCGCGCCGCCATCGCGGCCCGCGAGGACTACGTCGAGGCGTACGTCGCCCTGTCCAACCTGTTCCTCACCACCGGCGACCCCGCCAAGGGGCTGGCGGAGGCGGAGGCGCTGGCCGCCAAGTTCCCGGAGAGCCCGCGCGGCTACTTCCAGGTCGGCAACGTGCTGTTCAACACCGGCCGCGCCGCCGAGGCGGTCGAGCCGCTGAAGAAGGCCGAGGCGCTCGGCGAGACCGACCCGGAGCTGCTGTTCCAGCTCGGCTCGGCGACCTTCCAGGCCAGCAAGATGGACGAGGCGATCGCGTACTTCGACAAGTACCTGGCAGCCCCGGAGCCGAAGAACCCCGGCAACGTGGCCGCGGCCCAGGGCCTGTCGGCGGCGATCAAGGCGATGAAGAAGTGATCGCGGAGCGCGTCGGCGCCGTCCGGGAGCGGATCTCCCGGGCGGCGCAGCGCGCGGGCCGCCGCCCCGAGGACGTCACCCTCGTGGCGGTGAGCAAGACCTTTCCCGCCGCCGCGATCCGCGAGGCGTGGGCGGCGGGCCTGCGCGAGTTCGGCGAGAACAAGGTCCAGGAGGGCGAGCGCAAGGCGGCGGAGCTGTCGGACCTGCGCGCAGCCGGCCTGCGCCTGCACCTGATCGGCCACCTGCAGTCGAACAAGGCGAAGAAGGCGGCGGCGGCCTTCGACGTCGTGCACTCGGTCGACTCGGTCGAGCTCGCGCAGAAGCTGGCGAAGGCAGCGGCCGAGGCCGGCCGCACGCTGCCGGTGCTGGTCCAGGTCGACCTGGCCCACGAGCCGACCAAGCACGGCGCCGGCGAAGACGCGCTGTTCCCGCTGCTCGAGGCGCTGCGCGGCCTGCCGGCGCTGCGCTGCGACGGGCTGATGGTGCTGCCGCCGTTCGACCTCGACGCCGAGGCGGTGCGGCCGTGGTTCCGTCGCCTGCGCGAGTTGCGCGACGCGGCGGCCGCGCGGGGGCTCCTGCAGGGAGCCGAGCTGTCGATGGGCATGAGCCACGATTTCGAGGTCGCGATCGAGGAGGGCGCCACCCTGGTCCGGGTCGGCACCGCGCTCTTCGGCGAGCGGCGATCGGCTGCCTGAGCATGTTCGTGCTGGCCAACGTGCTGATCGGCCTCGCCCAGGTGCTGGGCATGGCGCTGCAGCTCTACCTCTACATCCTGTTCGGCGCCGCGATCGTGAGCTGGGTCAACGCCGACCCCTACAACCCGATCGTGCGCTTCCTGCGCGCGGCCGTCGAGCCGCCGCGGCGCGCGATCTGGCGGCTGCTGCCCGACAGCCTGCGCTACTTCCCGCTCGACATCGCGTTCCTCGTCCTGCTCGGGCTGGTCATCTTCGCCCAGCACGCCGTCGTGCAGACGCTCGTCGACTTCGCGCTCCGCCTGCGCCAGGGCGGGGCCTAGGAGGCCGCGATGAACCTGACGCCGATGGACATCCAGCGTCACCCGTTCAGGCGCAAGCTGCGCGGGTTCGATCCCGACGAGGTGCGCACCTACCTCGGCCTGGTGGCCGAGGAGTTGGCGACCCTGCTGCAGCAGCTCGCGACCCTGAAGAAGGAGAACGAGACGCAGCGCGAACTGCTCGAGGAGCACCGCCAGCGCGAGACGATCCTCAAGAACACGCTGCTGCTCGCGCAGCGGGTGTCGGAGGAGGTCAAGGAGGCGGCGCGCAAGCAGTCCGAGGCCACCGTGCGCGAGGCCGAGCTGCGCGCCGACCGCCTGGTCGAGCTGGCGCAGTCGCGGGCTCACGAGGTCGAGCGCGGCATCCTCGACCTGCGCGCCCAGCGCAAGGCCGTGCGCGACGACCTGCGGGCGCTGATCGGCCGCGTCACCCAGGTCCTCGACCTCCAGGAGGAGGCCGAGCTGGAGGACAACCTCCGCATCCTCAAGCGCCGCGAGGCGGAGGGCGCCTGAACTTGGCGGCCGGGGGCGAAGGCCTCGACCTGCGCGAGGACGGCGGCGGCGTGACGCTGCGGGTGCGCGTGCAGCCGCGGGCGTCGCGCGACGCGGTCGGCGGCCGCCGCGAGGGAGCGCTGCTGGTGCGGCTCACGGCGCCGCCGGTCGAAGGCGCGGCGAACGAGGCGCTGTCGCGGCTGCTGGGCCGGGCGCTCGGCGTGCCGCCCTCGCGGGTCCACCTGCTGCGGGGCGAGCGCGGCCGCGACAAGCTCGTGCGCGTCGACGGCCTCGGCCGGGCCGAGGCCCAGGCGCGACTGGAGGAGAAGTGATCGCCGCCGATTTCGCGCTGCGCAACGCGGGCACGCTGCACACCCTGGCCGGCCCGGTGCCGCGCACGGGTCCCGCGATGTCCGTGCTGGGCACCCACGAGCGGGCGGCGCTGGCCGCCCACCATGGCCGCATCGTCTGGATCGGCGGCGACGGCGCGTTCGATCTCGCCGTCCAGCTCGAGCCGGGGGCGACGGTGGTCGACGCGGGCGGCGCCGTGGTGCTGCCGGGCTTCGTCGACGCCCACACCCACGCGGTGTTCGCCGGCGACCGCGACGAGGAGATCCGCCGCCGGCTCGCCGGCGCCTCCTACGCCGAGATCGCCGCCGAAGGCGGCGGCATCGTGCGCACGGTGGGCGCCACCCGCGAGGCGACCCTCGCCGAGCTCGAAGCCGGCCTGCTCGCCCGCTTCGACGAGATGCTGCTGTGCGGCACCACCACGGCCGAGGTGAAGAGCGGCTACGGCCTCGAGACCGAAGCCGAGCTGCGCCAGCTCGAGGCGATCTCGCGCGCCGACGCCCGCCACCCGCTCGGCACCGTCGCCACCTTCCTCGGCGCCCACGAGGTGCCGGTCGAGCACCGCGGCGACCGTGAGCGCTACCTGCGGCTGCTGATCGACGAGATGCTGCCGGAGGTCGCGCGCCGCGGGCTCGCCACCTTCGCCGACGTGTTCTGCGAGAAGGGCGTGTTCAGCGTCGACGAGAGCCGCCGCATCCTGGCCGCCGCTCGCGACCTCGGCTTGAAGCTGCGCGTGCACGCGGACGAGCTGTGCTGGACCGGTGGTGCGGAGCTGGCGGCCGAGCTCGGCGCCCGCTCGGCCGATCACCTGGTCTTCGTCTCCGAGGCCGGCCGCCGCGCGCTGGCCGAGAGCGGCTGCGCGGCGACGCTGCTGCCCTCGGCCTGCTTCTACCTGCGGCTGCCGCGCTACGCGCCGGCGCGCGACCTGATCGACGACGGAGTGGCGGTGGCGCTCGGCTCCGACGTCAACCCCGGCGGCGGGCTGTCGCCCTCGCTGCCGTTCGCGATGACGGTCGCCTGCTTCGTCCAGGGCCTCTCGCTGGAGGAGGCGATCAGCGCGGCGACGATCAACGCGGCGTACTCGCTCGACGTGGCCGACGAGGTCGGCAGCCTCGAGGTCGGCAAGCGCGCCGACCTCGTGGTGCTGCGCGGCCCGCGGCTGCTCGACCTGCTGCGGGTCGGGGTCGGCGCCGTGAGCACGGTCGTCAAGACCGGCCGCGTGGTGGTCGAAGACGGCCACCGGGCGGGGGCCGGCGCTCGCGCGTGAGCACGCTCGTCGTCGAGGACCTGCGCAAGACCTATCCCGCGGCCGGCAAGGCGCCCGCGGTGGAAGCCGTGCGCGGCCTGTCGTTCGAGGTTCGGCGCGGCGAGTTCTTCGGCCTGCTCGGGCCCAACGGCGCCGGCAAGAGCACGACGATCGGCTGCATCACGACACTGGTGCGGCCGACCGGCGGCCGCATCGCCGTCGACGGCATCGACGTCGTGGCGCGCGCGGCCGAGGCCAAGCGCCGGCTGGCGGTGGTGCCGCAGAACCGCAACCTCGATCGCGACCTCTCGATCCGCGAGCTGCTGCTGTTCCACGGCGTCTACTTCGGGCTGCCGCGCGCGGCGCGCGAGGAGCGGGCCGATCGCCTGTTGCGCGAGCTGCAGCTCCAGGACAAGGCCGACAGCAAGCCGGCCGCGCTGTCCGGCGGCATGCAGCAGCGGGCGATGATCGCCCGCGCGCTGATGCACGACCCGGCGCTGCTGCTGCTCGACGAGCCGACCACCGGCCTCGACCCGCAGGCGCGGCGCGCGCTGTGGGACCTGCTGAAGGAGCAGCACGCGCGCGGGCTGACGATCGTGCTGACCACCCACTACATGGACGAGGCGGACCGCCTGTGCGAGCGGCTGGCGATCGTCGACCACGGCCGCATCCTGACCGAGGGCACGCCGCAGGCGCTGCGCCGCTCGCTGCCCGGCGGCCGCGTGCTCGACCTGTGGGCGCGCGGCGGCGCTCCGCTCGGCGAACGGCTCGGCGCGCTCGCCGGGGTGCAGGGCGTCGAGCCGGTGACCGACGACGGGGCCGCGCACCCCGGGGTCGAGCGGCTGCGGCTGTTCGTCGAGACCCAGGACGGTCTGCTCGACCGCGTGCTCCACGAGGTGCGCGCGGCCGGCGCCGAGCTCGACCACGTGAGCCTCGCCCAGCCGAGCCTCGAGGACGTCTACATCCACCTCACCGGGAAGGAGCTGCGCGAGTGACCGCGTTCCTCGGCCTGCTGCGCCGCGACCTGCTGGTGGCGTGGCGCACCGCGCCGTTCCTGCTCACCTCGGCGCTGACTCAGCCGGCACTCGTGATCCTGGTGTTCGGCAACATCCTGCCGCGGCTCGGCCTGGTCGCCGACGAGTTCCGCACGGTGATGGTGCCGGGCCTGATGGCGATCACGATCCTGATGTCGGGCGTGCAGGGCGTGCTGATGCCGCTCGCCGCCGACCTCTCCGGCACCCGCGAGGTCGAGGAGCGGCTGCTCGCCCCGCTCTCCGCGCGGATGGTCGCCTTCGAGCGCATCGTCGCCGGCGCGATCCAGTCGGGGATCGCCGGGCTCGTCGCGCTGCCGGTGATGATGCTGCTCGTGCACCAGGTGTCGGGCGTCGACGTGAAGCCGGACTGGCCCCTGCTGCTGCCGCTGGTCGTCGTCTCGGGGATCGTGTCCGCGGCGTTCGGCCTCAACCTCGGGACCCGCGTCCAGCCCCGCTTCTCCGGCCTGCTGTTCGCGGTGGTGCTGGGGCCGATGATGCTGTTCGGCTGCGCCTACTACCCGTGGGCCTCGCTCCACGCGCTGGGCTCCGTGCGCTTCGTCTTCCTCGTGAACCCGCTGGTGTTCATGAGCGAGGCGATGCGGCTGGCGGTGACGCCCGAGGTCGCCCACATGGATCCCCTCGGCATCCTCGCGGGGCTGGCCGTCTTCGCGGGCCTGCTGTGCTGGGCCGGCGCCCGCTCCTTCGAAAGTCGGACGATCCTCTAGCGTCGGCTACAGCGCGTCGGCCAGGGCGAGCAGGCTCGGGTAGCGCGGGCAGTCGGCGTCCGGGTACAAGCCGGCGCCGTCGATCAGGGCCGCATGCAGGCCCGCGTTGCGGGCGCCGACCACGTCCACGTGGTAGAGGTCGCCGACGTGCAGCGTCGACTCGGCACGGCCGCCGCTGCGCTCGAGGGCGAGCGCGAACAGCCGCGGGTCGGGCTTCTCGACGCCCTCCTCGTGGGAGTCGAGCATCACGTCGACCAGCGGGGCGAGGCCCAGCCGCTCCATCAGGACCCGCAGCTTGCCGTTCGCGTTGGAGACGACGACCAGCTTCAGGCCCCGCTCGCGCAGTCGGCGCAGCGCGTCCGGCGCGCCGTCCGCCACCTGCTCCCACAGGTTGTGGATCGCGTGGTAGGCCTTGAGCTCGGCGAGGGCGGCGTCGGTCGCTTCGCCGAGCGGCTGCCCCGCGTGCTTCAGCACGAGGTTGAAGTAGAGCCAGCCGCGCTGCGCGTCGTTGGTCGACGCGATCGCCGCGGGCGCGTCCAGCTCCCGCCGCGCGTGGTGGTCGGCCGCGGCCAGCGCGGCGGGGGAGATGTCGATCCCGCGCGCCGCGAGTGCCGCCGAGACCCGCGCCCAGCTCGGAAAGACCAGCACGCCGCCGGCGTCGATGAACAGCGTTTCGAGTTTCTGCACGCCCGGAGGTTACCGCGCAGAACCCGCGCGTCGTGCCTGGCCCGCAACGTGCAAGACTTCCCGCACCGTCCGTGTCCCGGGAGGTGCTGCATGAACAGCGAGCACGAGGTCCAGATCCGGCTGCTCGAGGAACTCGAGGCCGCCCTCCGCTCCCGCCCGGATCGCCCGCGGGTGTCGGCGCTGCTCCACCAGGTGGTCGAGTACGCGAACGTGCACTTCCTCTCGGAGGAGCTGCTGATGCGGCTCCAGTCCTACCCCGGCTACGACGCCCACGTCGGCGAGCACGCCCGGCTGATGGAGGAGATCCGCGGCCTCGAACGCGAGGTCGAGCAGGGCCACCGCGAGGCCTCGGCCGACCTGGCGGCGGCCGTCCGCGACTGGATCGTCACCCACATCCAGACCGAAGACGGCCTGTTCGAGAGCTGGCTCGAGGGGACCAGCGCGGTGCCCGACGCGGCCCGCCCCGCAGGTCCCCGCGTCCCCGCCTGAGCGCATCTTGACGCCGTCCGGGGTCGGCATCATGATGCCGACATGAGGACGACGCTGACCCTCGACCCCGACGTGGCCCGGCTGCTCGAGGCCGAAGTCCACCGCGCGCGCAAGCCGCTCAAGCAGGTCGTCAACGCCGCCCTGCGCCGCGGCCTGACCGGGACGCGCCCGCCCGCGAAGCCCTACCGCGCGCCCGTGCACGAGGCGCGGCTGCAGCCCGGGCTCGACCGCTTCCGCCTCAACGCGCTGGTCGACGAGTTGGAGGACGATGCCGTGCTCGGCCGCGTGTCCGGACGGCGGTGATCGTCCCCGACGTCAACCTCCTGCTCTACGCCCACGTCTCCGCGTTCCCGGAGCACGCGCGGGCGCGGCGCTGGTGGGAGGGCGTGCTGAGCGGCGAGGAGCAGGTCGGGCTGGCGCTGCCCGCGCTGTTCGGCTTCCTGCGCATCGCCACCCACCCGCGGATCCTGCAGCCCGCGCTCGCGGTGCCGGCGGCCCTCGCGATCGTCGAGGGCTGGCTGGCGCGGCCCCAGGTGCAGCTCGTCCAGCCCGGGCCCCGCCACCTCGAACTGGCCTTCGGCCTGCTGCGCGGTCTCGGCACCGCCGCCAACCTGACCACGGACGTGCAGCTCGCGGCGCTCGCCATCGAGCACCAGGCACAGCTCCACTCCAACGACGGCGACTTCGGCCGCTTCCCGCAGCTCCGCTGGGTCAACCCCCTGGCGTGAGCAGGGGCGGCCCGCGCCAGCTTGCTAGACTGCCTCCGCTATGCCCGTGATCGAGTCCCGGATCGACACCTCGTCGGCGGAGTTCGACGAGAACCGCGCCGCGATGGACGCGCTGGTCGCCGACCTGCGCGAGCGGCTGGCCGTCGCCCGCGCCGGCGGTGGCGCCGACGCCCTCGCCCGCCACAAGGAGCAGGGCAAGCTGCTGCCGCGCGAGCGGGTCGAGCGGCTGCTCGACCCCGGCACCCCGTTCCTCGAGATCGGGGCGCTGGCGGCGCACGGCATGTACGACGGAGCGGCGCCGTCCGCGGGGATCATCACCGGCATCGGACGCGTGCGCGGCCGCGAGGTGATGGTGGTCGCCAACGACGCCACCGTGAAGGGCGGCACCTACTTCCCGCTGACGGTCAAGAAGCACCTGCGCGCGCAGGAAGTCGCCGCCGAGAACGGCCTGCCGTCGATCTACCTCGTCGACAGCGGCGGCGCCTTCCTGCCGCTGCAGGCCGAGGTGTTCCCCGACCGCGACCACTTCGGACGCATCTTCTACAACGAGGCGCGGATGTCCGCGGCGGGCCTCGCTCAGATCAGCGTCGTGCTCGGCTCCTGCACGGCGGGCGGCGCCTACGTGCCGGCGATGAGCGACGAGGCGATCATCGTGCGAAACCGCGGCACCATCTTCCTCGGCGGCCCGCCGCTGGTGAAGGCGGCGACCGGCGAAGTCGTCACGGCCGAGGAACTGGGTGGCGCCGACGTGCACTGCCGCGTCTCCGGCGTCGCCGACCACTACGCCCAGGACGACGAGCACGCGCTGCAGATCGCGCGCGACGTCGTCGGCCACCTCACCACGCGCAAGAGCTACCCCTGGGACGTCGCCGAGCCCGAGGACCCGGCCTACGACCCGGCCGAGCTGTCGGGCGTGATCCCGAAGAACATCCGCAAGGCCTACGACGTGCGCGAGGTGATCGCGCGGGTCGTCGACGGCAGCCGCTTCGACGAGTTCAAGGCGCTCTACGGGCCCACGCTGGTCACCGGCTTCGCCCGCATCCACGGCTTCCCGGTCGGCATCCTCGCCAACAACGGCGTGCTGTTCTCGGAGTCGGCGCTGAAGGCCACCCACTTCATCGAGATGTGCGCGCAGCGCCGGGTGCCGCTCGTGTTCCTGCAGAACATCACCGGCTTCATCGTCGGCAAGGAATACGAGACGAAGGGCATCGCCAAGGACGGCGCCAAGATGGTGCACGCGGTGGCCAACGCCGCGGTGCCCAAGTTCACCGTCGTCATCGGCGGCAGCTTCGGCGCCGGCAACTACGGCATGTGCGGCCGCGCCTACCAGCCGCGCCAGCTCTGGATGTGGCCCAACGCGCGGATCTCCGTGATGGGCGGAGAGCAGGCGGCCTCGGTGCTGGCCCAGGTCAAGCAGGAGCAGCTCGAGCGCAAGGGGAAGACGATGAGCGCCGAGGAGCTCGACGCGGTGAAGGCGCCGATCCTCGCCAAGTACGAAGAAGAGGGCAGCCCCTACTACTCGACGGCGCGGCTGTGGGACGACGGCGTGATCGCGCCGGCCGACACCCGCACCGTGCTGGCGCTCGGACTCTCGGCCGCGCTCAACGCCGAGATCCCGCAGAGCCGCTTCGGCGTCTTCCGGATGTGAGCGCCGGGGAGTCCACCGGGCGCCGGCCCGACGCCGGCCTGCTGCCGCACCTCGTGCTGGTGGGCACCCTCGTCATCTGGTCGCTGTCGTTTCTCGCCGCGGCGCGGGTGCGGGTCGACCTCGGCGTCGCCCACGCGGTCGCCGCGCGTTTCCTGCCGGTGCTGGTCGGCAGCGCGGCGCTGCTGCTGTGGCGGCGCCCCAGGCTGCCGCGTTCGGCCTGGCCCGTGATCCTGGCCATGGGCCTGCTCGGCGTGCCCGGGTACAACGTGTTCTTCTTCATCGGCCTGAAGACCGTGCCCTCGGGCACGGCCGCGCTGATCATCGCGCTGTCGCCCGTGCTGGCCGCCGTCTTCGCCCGCCTGTGGCTGGGCGAGCGCTTCGGGCCCCGCAAGCGGGTGGGGCTGCTGCTGGCGCTGTGCGGCGTGTTCGTGGTCATCCGCTACGGGACCGAGCGGCCGGTCGACTGGCCCTACCTGTCGGCGGCGCTGCTGCTGGCCGGGGCCCCGACGGCGTGGGCGATGTACACGGTGCTCGGCAAGAAGCTGCCGCCCGAGGTCGACACCCTCGACGCCACGCTGGCGATCCTGTGCGTCGGCAGCCTGCCCACGGCGCTGTTCGTCGATCGCGAGCTGCTGCGCGTGCTGGCGGCGAGCCCCGGCGCGCTCGGGGCGTCTCTCTACCTCGGCGTGTTCTGCACGCTGGTCGGCTACCTCGCCTGGAACTGGGCGCTGCGCCGGCTGCCGGCGTCGGAAGTGGCGGCGTTCGTGTTCCTCAACCCGCCCCTCGCCAACTTCTGGGCGTGGCTGCTGGTCGGCGACCGGCTGCGCGCGCCGTTCGTCGCCGGCGCGCTCGTGCTGCTGGCGGGCGTCGCGCTGATCGTGCTCGGCGTGCGCCCGCGGCGCGGCGCCCCGATCCCGCCGGAGGTCGAGTCGGCCGCCGAGCCGTAGCCATCGCGGCGCGACGGCGCTACGCTTGGGCGTCGTCGGCGGCCCGCTCCGCGGGCCGCTCGGGCTTCCGCGCGGGGCCCCTCCGCCCCGCGTCGCGAGGCGGACATGGCGTGGCTCTGGATTCACTCCCCGAAGGCCGACTCGCCGCGGTCGCTGCCGCTGGACCGCGAGCGCGGCGCGCGACTCGGCCGCGGCGCCGACAACGACGTCCCCCTCGACGACCGGGCGGCTTCGCGGTGCCACGCGCGGCTCCACTGGGACGGCGCAGGCTGGGTGCTCGAGGACCTGGGCAGCGCCAACGGCACCTGGGTGGGCGCCGACCGGGTCGTGCAGCACAGGCTGCAGCCGTGGGAGTGGTTCCGCCTGGGCGAGACCCAGTTCCAGGTCGTGGACGACGAGCCCGCCGCGTTCGAACCCGAAGCCGCGCCTGCGACCGTCGACCCGATGCCCGCGGTGCCGCCATCCCCGCGTCCGCGGCGTCGGGCGAGACGCTGGCTGTTCGCTGCGGCGGGCCTCTTCGTCCTGCTCGGCGCAGCATTGGCCGCGCTCGCCGGGTTCCTGCTCGTCGAGTCGCGCGACGTGCGCCTGCTGCCCTCGCAGGTCGCGAGCCTCGTCCGCAACGGGTGGAGCGGTCGCCTGCGCCCCGCGCCGCTGCCCGTGACCGGGACGCCGGCCGTCGACGTGCGACCGCATCCCGCGCTGCGCCTGGCCGCCGCCGCGGGGGCGCTCGATCGCGCGCGCACGTTCTCCGCGCGGCCGCTGGCGGCGACCGAACTGGACGCCGAGTTCGGCAGCCGCTCCGCCGTGCCCGTGGCCGGCTTCGAGCTCGACGGCGGCATGGCCGAAGACGACTGCCTGCCCGGCGCGCTGCGGCTGTCGTGGAACCTCGAGCGACTCGGCGTCCCGGCAACGGCGCGCTCCCGCGTTCAGGTCGCGCGCCGGGCGCCGGACGGCAAGCTGCAGTGGATCGCGACCCGGCTCGAGCGCGGCCAGGCCGTCGCCGAGGTGCGCCACAACGGCGTCTTCATGATCCTGCTCGTGGCCGGCGGCGTGTGGGAGGCGATCACCTTCGTCAAGGACCAGGTCGAGGCCGGCACCTTCGACGCCCACGTGATCGACGGGGCCGGGCCGTTCCGGCTGTTCTGGCCGCGGAAGCTGGCGCTGGCCGACACTCCGGAACGGCGCCGGGTGATCGCGGCGCTCGCGTCCCGACGGGACGCCGTCTTCGCCGAGCCGATCGCCGGCCTGAGCGAGCGCGAGGTGTGGACCCGGCGCTACTACGCGTTCCTCGCCGACCCGGAGGTGCAGCGGCTCCAGCAGGAGATGGAGACGCTCGCCTGGAAGCGCGCGAACTACTACCCGCCGCAGGTCGCCAACGCGCTCGACGCGTTCGAGCGGGCCCACGACTACCTGCACAAGACGCGTGGCTTCCGCCAGCGCGGCGACCAGATCGAGATCCACTTCCTCGACCCGTGGAACGGCGCGCCCGGCGCGTACGGCTACACGCTGGACGGCTCGTACACGTATCCCTACGTCCACATGAACCTGTCGATGATCCCGGCCGAGCGCGGCAAGCCCTCGGAGGCGCTCGACGACCTGCACACGACCGCGCTGCACGAGCTCTTCCACGTCGTGCAGAAGGAGTACTTCAACTGGACGAAGTACCTGAACTGGTCCCATTTCCGCGGCGGCGGCAAGTTCGCGTGGTTCGCCGAGGCGACGGCGGTGCTGCTCGAGGAGGAGGCCGAGCCCCACTACCTGCGCAACGGCTGGGTGCGCCAGTTCAAGAAGACGTTCGACCCCGGCAAGTTCATGGGCCTCTACAAGCTGCCGCTCGAGGCCCAGGGCGAGAGCGAGGAGGAGACCCAGCACAAGGGCTACGCCGCCAGCCGCTTCCTGCTCGACCTGCGCGACCGCTACTACGCGGCCAGCCGCGGCGAGTTCCTGAAGAAGCTGCTGGAGGCGTTCGGCAGCTTCCGCACCGGGGCCGTCGACGCGCTGGTCAAGGTCACCAGCCAGAGCGAGACCGTGCTGGGCGCCGACTACACCGTCTTCGCCGCGCGCGAGGCGTGGCCGATCTACAACTTCGTCCCGGTCCCGACGACGGGCGCGCTGACCCGCGCCGAGCCCCGCAAGACCTGGAAGGTGACCGGGCCGCTGTCCTCGCCAGGCGTCGAGCTGCGCTGGAACTCGGTGCCGGAAAAGGAACTGGCGGGCGCGAAGATCGTGCTCCGCACGCACGGGACCACGGCCCACGGCGTCACCCACCGCTGGGGCTGGGTGCGCGGCCCGGCCACCCAGTTCCGCCACGTCCCGGGCACGGCCGCGGTCGAACCGCTCTCGGCCGCCGGGCCGCAGCGGCCGACCCACCAGAAGCTGGCCGTGCAGCGGATCGAGAGCTATGCCAAGGCAGCGTGGTTTGGCGGGCCGTCCGACGCGACGACGGCGCTGCTGCTGTTGGCGCCGAAGGACCCGCCGCGGCTGCGGATGAGCGCCGATCGCAAGAAGATCCACGTCGAGGTGGCGGCGACGCCGCTGTGGCGGCTGGGCGAGTCGCGCGAGATCCGGGTCCGCTTCCACGGCTCGCTGTCCGGGAAGCGGCCCCTCGCCATCAGCCTCGGCCGCGACAACCTGGCGGCCGACATCGAGATGACCCAGGTGCTCGGCACCCAGGTCTCGGACGCGGAGCAGGCCGGGCTCGCGCGGCGCGTGCTGCAGACGGTGTCGCCGCGCGACATCCAGGACATGATGGCGATCGCCGAGTTCGTCGCCCAGGTCCAGGGCCAGCAGAAGAAGATCCGGGTGAGCTGGTTCGAGGTGGTGACGCGGGACCCCGCCGACCCCGACGCGCCGGGCATCGAGGGCCCGGAGAGCGAGATCTTCGAGGTGCCCGACGAGGCGCAGCCGGCGGGGAACCGGGGCTCCCTCGCCGGCTCCTGGAGCGGGCAGGTGCTGTTCCTGCACCACGCGGTGATCTTCCGTGTGGGCTCGCCGGGCCAGATCCTGATGGGGGGCGAGGAGCGGCTGTTCGAGGTCGCCGGTCCCGCCGAGCACGGCGGCACCCGGCTGCACATGCTGGAGCGGGTCGGCAAGGACGTCGTGCCGACCGGGTTCTCGGCGTTCGTGTACCCGTTGCCGGGTCGCAAGCTGTGGCTGACGGTTCCGCCCGTCGTGCTCTATCCCGAGGGTGCCCCTCCCGAGGAGCCCGAGGGTTGGTGGGAGGCGATGTGGAAGGCGACGCGCAACCCGGGCTAGCCGGCTTCTGGCGCCGCGCCTTCGCCTTCGCGGCCGACGCGCTGCTGCTGGCGCTGCTCGTGCTGCTGCTGCGCTGGCTCGCGTCGATCGCGTACGAGGAGGCGCTGACCCGCGCCGTGCTCGACGCCGAGGGCCGCACGTTCGCGCTGTACCGCGCGTGGCACGGCCTGGCCCGCGACGCGATCGGCCTCGGCGTGCCGTTCGTCTACTTCGTGCTGCTCGAGGGCGCTGGCGGCGCGACGTTCGGCAAGCGCCTTCTCGGCATCCGCGTGCGCGGCCCGGAGGGCCGCCGTGCCGGCTTCTTCCGCGCGCTGGTCCGCAACCTCGGCAAGCTCGCCTCGTTCGGTTGCTGCTGCGCCGGCGTGCTGCTCGTCGGCTTCACGGCCCGCAAGCGCGCGTTCCACGACTGGATTGCCGGCACGGACATCCTCCGCGCCTAGTCGCCGCGCAGCACGTCGCTGGGGGCGACGTTCACCGCGCGCCGCGCGGGCACGAGGCAGGCGAGCGTCGCGGTGACGAGCAGCAGGCCGAGCGCCGCCGCGTGGGTCAGCGGGTCGGCCGGGGTGACGCCGAACAACGTGGCGCCCAGCGCGCGCCCCGCGGCGATCGCGGCCCCGGCGCCGGCCAGCAGGCCGAGGCCGACCGGGCGCAGGCCGCGCCGGACCACGCGGCGCACCACGTCCGCCGCCGGGGCCCCGAGCGCCATCCGCACGGCGATCTCGCGCCGGGTCTGGGCGACGGACTGGGCGGTGACGCCGAACACCCCGAGCCCGGCCAGCAGCAGCGCCGAGGCACCGAACGCGCCGACCAGGATCAGCAGCAGGCGCCGCGGCGCGATCATGCGGTCGAGCACCTCGTCGAGCCCCTGCACGGAGTACAGCGCCAGGTCGGGATCGACCGCGCGGGCGGCGTCGCGCACGGCCTGGGGCAGCGCCGCGTACGCGCCGGCTTCGGCGCGGACCACGAACAGCGGCGACGGCGACGGCCCCTGCAGCGCCGACTCGAACAGCTCCGGCACCGGCGTGGCGTCGAGGCCGGCGCGCCGCACGTCGCCCACCACGCCGATCACCTCGACCAGCTCGCGGTCCGGCCCGACGCGCAGGCGGCGCCCCACGGGGTCCTGGCCGGGGAAGAAGCGCGTGGCCAGCGTCTCGTTGACGAGCACGGCGAGTGGAGCGCCCTCGCCGTCGCGCGCGTCGAACAGGCGGCCCCGCCGCAGCGGCACCCCGATCGCCTCGAAGTAGCCGGGGCTCGCGCTGTTGTAGCCGACTTCCGGCGGCGGGGCGTCCGCGGGCTGCGGCACGCCGTCGATCACGAAGCTCGTGGTCGCCATGTTGCCGACGGGCAGCGTGTAACCGTAGCCGACGTGGCTCACGCCGGGCAGCGCCGCGATCCGGTCGCGCAGGCGGAGCGTCGCCGCGGCGCGGGCGGCGCCGTCGGGATAGCGGGCGAAGGGGAGCGACGTGCGGAAGCTGAGCACGCCTTCGGCGCGGAGGCCGGGGTCGACGTCGCCGAGGGCCACGACGGTGCGGGCGAGCAGCCCGCCGACGACGAGCAGGACGCTGGCGAGGGCGACCTGGACGCCGACGAGCGCCCCGCGGGCCCCGAGGCGGCCGCCGCGTCCGGCGCCGGGTATGGCCGCCCTCAGCACGCCGACGAGCTCGACGCGCCGCGACGCGAGCGCCGGGGCCAGGCCGCAGCCGAGGCCGACGAGCGTCGAGCTGAGCACCCCGAAGGTGAGCAGCCGCCACGACACCGCGGCGCCCGAGGGCGCCAGTTCCGGGCCCGCCAGGGCCGCCAGCCCGTCGGCGCCCCAGGCGGCGAGCAGGACGCCGAGCCCTCCGCCCGCGGCGGCGACCACCAGGTTCTCGAGCAGCGGCACCCGCGACGCCTGCATCGCGGAAGCGCCGAGCGCGCCGCGCACGGCCACGTCCTGCGGCCGCGCCAGCGAGCGGGCCAGGGCGAGCCCGGCGACGTTGACGGCCGCCAGCGTCAGCAGCAGGAGGACGGCGGCCGAGACCGCCCGCATCATCGGCCCGGCCGCCTGGTGCAGCGACTCGCGCAGCGGCACGGCCAGCGGGCGGTGGCCCCTGTTGTCGCGCGGGTGCGCCGCCTCGATCCGCGCACCGATCGCCTCCAGCTCGGCGCGAGCGGCGTCGAACTCCGTCCCCGGGGCCAGGCGGCCGACGACGGCGAGGAAGTGCATGCGGCGGGCGCGGTTCGCGTCCTGGAACAGCGCCTCGAAGTCGTCCGGGAGGTAGACGTCGGCCTCGAAGCCGATCGGCGAGCGGAAGCCCTCGGGCAGCACGCCGACGATGGTCGTCGGCACGGCATCGAGGGTGATCGGCGTCCCCAGCACGGACGGGTCGGCCCCGAACGCGCGCGCGTGGAGCCCGTGGGTGATCACGGCCACGGCCGCGGCGCCGTCGCGTTCCTCTTCGCCCCGGAACCCGCGCCCGAGCGCGGGCCGCACGCCGAGCACGTCGAAGAACGCGGCGGACACGCGCAGCGCCGGCAGCCGCTGGGCGTCGCCGCGGCCGGTCAGCGTCGCGGTCGAGACCCGGATCGCCGAGAGGCCCGAGAGGCTCCGGCTCGACGCCCGCCAGTCGCGGAAGTCGGCGATCGTGACCTGGCCGAAGCGCCGGCCCTCGACGGTGTCGTGCTCGTAGACGCGGACGAGCCGCGCGGCATCCGCGTAGGGCAAAGGTGCGAGCAGCGCGGCATCCACCACGGAGTACACGGCCGTGGCCGCGCCCGAGGCGAGGCCCAGCGTCAGGGTGGCGACGGCGGCGAACGAGGGGCGGCGGGCCAGGCCGCGCAGGGCCTGGCGCAGGTCGAGGACGAGGGAGCGCATGGAGCGCCTGCTATCAACCCCCGTGCCGCCTCCCGCCGGTCAACGTCCTCAACGACTTCCGACGGTGCTCGCGGTGCCGGGCCGGCCGCGCGCGGGACGCGGGCGTCCCACGCGCGCACAACCCGGGTCAGGCCCGCTTGCGGACGCGCAGCGCCTGCTCCAGCTCCTCGAGCTGCTCGCGGATGCGGGCGAGCTGCTCGGCGGGATCCGCCGGGCCCGCCTGCTCCGACTGGTGCTCGCGCTTGGCGTTCTCCAGGTTGTTGATCACGATCGCGATGAACAGGTTTACCACGACGAACACCGCCAGCACCACGAAGCTCACGTAGTAGACCCACGCCCACGGCGTCGCCGCGCTCGAGGCCTCCATCAGCTCCACCCAGCCCTCGAGCGTCAGCATCTCGAACAGGGTCAGGAAGGCGAGGCCCAGCGAGCTCCAGTTCTCCGCGTCCGCCTTGGCGAACAGCGTCACGCCGATCACGGCGTAGACGTAGAGGATCAGCGACAGCAGCAGCAGCACGTTGCCGAGCGAAGGCAGCGAGCGCAGCATCGTGGCGACCAGCAGCCGCAGCTCCGGCAGGGCGGAGACGATGCGCAGCGCCCGCAGCAGCCGCGCGAGCCGCGCGATGTTGGCGAGCGGCCCGGCCATCGGCAGCAGCGACAGCGCGACCACCGTGAAGTCGAACACGTTCCAGGCGTCGCCGAAGAAGCGGTCGACGCGGGGCGCGAACGCGACCAGCCGCACGACGATCTCGAACACGAAGATCACCTGCACGGCGACGTTCAGGGCGTGGAACAGGCCGCCCCAGCGCTCCCAGAGCGCGGGGGAGGTCTCGAAGCCGATCAGGGCCGCGTTGGCGACGATCACGGCCAGGATGAAACGCTGGAAGGTCGGGTTCGCGGCGAGCCGGCGGCAGGCGTCGATCATGGGTCGGAGAGTCTAGCCGCGTTTTTCTGCAACCCCAGGGGGCCGGCCGGCGTCTCAGGGAGCAACCCGGAGACCGCCCGCCATGCAAACCCTTGGACAGGACCTGCGCTTCGGCGCCCGCCAGCTTCTCAAGTCGCCCGGCTTCACGGCCGTCGCGCTGCTGACCCTCGCCCTCGGCATCGGGGCCAACTCCGCGATCTTCAGCTTCGTGAACGCGATCCTGCTGCGGCCGCTGCCGTACCCGGAGTCCGAGCGGCTGGTGTTCCTGACCGAGTGGTCGGAGCAGGTCCCGAACATGAGCTTCTCGGTCGCGAACTTCAAGGACGTGCGCGACCAGAACAAGGTGTTCGACAGCCTGCTCGCCTCCCGCGGCCAGAACTACGTGCTGACCGGCCACGGTGACGCGGAGCAGCTCCGCGGCCGCCAGGCGAGCGCGGGGATGTTCGAGACCCTGGGCCTGCAGCCGATGCTGGGCCGGGCCTTCACCGAGGCCGAGGACAAGCCCGGAGCCGAGCGCGTCGCGCTGCTCGGGGAGGGCTTCTGGACGCGGCGCTTCGGCCGCGACCCGCAGGTCGTCGGCCGCACCCTGACCCTGAACAACGAGTCGTACACCGTGATCGGCGTGATGCCCGGCACGATGCACGCGACGTTCCGCAACACCGAGGTGTGGACGCCGCTGCTGCAGCTCGAGGACCGCATCGGCGGGCCCGAGCGGCGCGGCAGCCACCCCGGCATCTACGTGCTCGGCCGCATGAAGCCGGGCGTCACGGTGGAGCAGGCGCGGACCGACGTGGTCGGCATCGCGAAGCGCCTGGCGGAGACCTACCCGAGCAACGCGCGGCAGAGCATGACGGTCGAGTCCGCGCTGGAGGCCGTGGTCGGCGACCTGCGCGCGGCGCTCGTGATCCTGCTCGGCGCCGTCGGCTTCGTGCTGCTGATCGCCTGCGCCAACGTCGCGAACCTGCTGCTGGCCCGGGCGGCGGCGCGGCAGAAGGAGATCGCGGTGCGCCAGGCGCTGGGCGCGGGCCGGGCCCGCATCGTGCGCCAGCTCCTCACGGAGAGCCTGCTGCTGGCGATGGGCGGCGGGCTGCTCGGCCTGCTGGTGGCGTGGGCGGGCATCCGCGGCCTGATCGCGATCAGCCCCGAGAACACGCCGCGCATCGACGAGGTCGCGCTCGACTGGACCGTGCTGGCCTTCACGTTCGCCGTTTCCCTGGCCACCGGCCTCGTCTTCGGCCTGCTGCCCGCGCTGCAGACCGCGCGCCACGACCACGCCGAGACCCTGAAGGACGGCGGCCGCGGCGGCAGCGCGGGGCCCGAGCGCTCGCGGGCGCGGGCGGCGCTGGTCGTCGCCGAGGTGTCGCTGTCGCTGGTGCTGCTGGTCGGCGCGGGGCTGATGGCGAAGAGCTTCGCGCGCCTGCTCGGCGCCGATCCCGGGTTCGACCCGAACGGCGTGCTGACGATGACGGTGGGCCTGCCCCAGGCGAAGTACCCCGAGGACGCCCAGCGCGCGGCCTTCTTCGAGCAGGTGTTGTCGCGGCTCGAGGGGCTGCCCGGGGCGAAGGCGATCGCCACCACGGCGCCGCTGCTCGGCGGCTGGCAGACCTCGTTCGCCGTGGAGGGCCGGCCCGAGGCGCTGCCCGGCCAGGCGCCGTCGACCGACATCACCCGCGTCAGCCCCGGCTACTTCGCGACGATGGGCGTGACGCTGTTGAAGGGGCGCGACTTCACGCCCCACGACCGCGCCGACCAGCCGCCGGTGATCGTCGTCGACGAGACGATGGCGGCCACGTACTGGCCGAACGAGGACCCGATCGGCAAGCGGCTGCGCTTCGGCGGCGGCCCCAACAACGAGGAGCCGTGGCGCACCGTCGTCGGCGTCGTGCGCCACGTCAAGAACTACGGCGTCGACGAGGACTCGCGGGTCGAGACCTATCTGCCGTACCTGCAGGACCCGGTCGGCTTCGCCACGTTCGTGATCAAGGCCGATGGCGGCGACGCCACCGCCCTGGGCGCGGCCGTGCGCACGGCGCTCAAGGGCGTCGACCCCGACGTGCCGCTGTTCCAGGTCCGCCCGCTCGAGGAGATCGTCTCCGACGGCCTCGCCAACCAGCGCCTCTCGGCCCAGCTCCTCGGCGCCTTCGCGGCGCTCGCCCTGCTGCTGTCCGCGATCGGCATCTACGGCGTGATGTCCTACGCGGTCACCCAGCAGACGCTGGAGATCGGCATCCGCGTGGCGCTCGGCGCCCAGCGCCCGGACATCCTGAAGATGGTGATGAGCCAGGGCATGAAGCTGGCGGGCGTCGGCGTCGCCCTCGGTCTCGCGCTGGCGCTGGGCCTCGCCCTCGGCCTCGGCCGCCTGCTCGGCGAGATCCTGTTCCGGGTCAGCCCCACGGACCCCCCGACCTTCGCGGCGGTTCCGGTGATCCTGACCCTGGTCGCCCTCGCCGCCTGCTTCATCCCCGCCCGCCGCGCCCTCGGCGTCGACCCGATCACCGCGCTGCGCTGGGAGTAGGCTCGCCCCGGCCCCGACCCGCGGTAGGCTTGCGCCACGCACATGCAAGCCAGGTTGCGAAGCGGGCTGATCCTCGTCGTGCGCGCGTTCGTCGGGCTCGTGCTGGGGCCGCTGCTCGTGTGGCTCGCGTGGCTGTCGGCGAAGGACAGCGTCGTCGAGCAGGCGCGGTTGTCTCGCCTGCCGGGCGAGGCGCATCAGGTCGTCGGCACGATCGAGCGGGTCGACGTCGAGAAGCGCCGCCCGATCCAGCTCGACGGCACCGAGGACCGGCGCAACTGGGAGCACTGGAAGATCGCGACCGTGAAGCACAGCTTCGGCGGGCGCGAGTACCCGTCGAGCCTGCGCGTGCGCCTGACGGGGCCGCAGGAGCAGAAGGGCGTCGGCGACACCCTGCCGCTGCTGGTGCTGCCGGACCTGCCTCACAAGCCCTACGCGCCCGACACCGTCGCCGGCTCGTGGATCGCGGTGTTCGTGCAGCCGGTCCTGCTGCTCGCGGTCGCGGCCCTGGCGTTCTTCTGCGCCTGGCGCCGGGAGCTCTGGACGCCCTGAGCGGCTCCCCCCGGCCGCGCTGGCGGCCGAGGGGAGCGGCGGAACGGGCTACTTCTGCAGCTCGGTGACGATCGTCGCGCCGCCCATCTGGGGCAGCGTCGCGCTGGTCTTCACGACCTGGCGCGAGTCGGTCGCGACCCACAGCGTGGAGGCGCCCGGCTCGCCTTCGGCCGACGAGATCTCGACCTTCCAGCACTTGAACGTGCCGGCCGGCACCGTGACCTCCTCGACGCCCGCGACCTTCAACTGCTTCAGCGTCGCCTTGGCGCGCTGCACGTCGAAGTTGCGCCAGGTCGTGGTGTAGCCGTCGGCCAGCGGGAGGCGGGCCAGCGAGTCGTGGGCGCCGGGGCCGTCGGCGAACAGCTCGCCGCCGAGGTCGGCCGTGATCTCGCGCGGCGCGCCGCCGGCCATCGACATCGAGCCCTTCGCCTTGCCGCCCTCGAAGCTGATCGAGATCGCGACCGGGCCCTGCTGGACCTTGCGCGAGCGCACCAGCAGCGTGCCCTTCTCCAGCACCACGGTGTCGATCGCCTCGCCCATCGGCAGCTTGGCGGTGTCGGTGACGACCCAGGTCGAGCCCTCGGCGACGACCGCGCGCGAGACCGACATCTGCATCGTCTGCGGGCCCGCGGTCAGCGTGCCCGCGTACGACGCCGTCATCGGCGCCAGGTCGAGCGCCGGCTTCGGCGCGCCGACCGCGGCCGCGTCCACGGCCTTGGCGAGCGTCACCGTCTTCGGGTCGACGGTGATCTCCTGCAGCCGCTTGGCGACGTCGTCGGGCATCTCGGCCTGGAAGCGGCCGCCGATGTACTTCGCGAAGAACTTCTCGGTCGCCGCGTACATGCCCATGTTGTTGACCGGGCGGGCGAAGCCGTGGCCCTCGTCGGGCGCCACGATGTACTCGACCGGGAAGCCGCGGTCGCGCAGCGCGATCACGATCTGGTCCGACTCCGCCTTCTTCACGCGCGGGTCGTTGGCGCCCTGGACGACGAGCAGCGGGGTCTTGATCTTCTGCGCCGAGTTGAGCGGCGACTGCTTCACGAGCTGCGCCTTGCCCTCGGGCGTGTTGGGGTTGCCCATCCGCTCGTGGAAGATGATGCGGCCGGCCTCCCAGTAGGGCGGGATCGACTCCAGCAGCGTGATCAGGTTGGACGGGCCGACGATCGAGACCGCCGCGGCGTAGACGTCGGGCGTGAAAGCGACGCCGGCGAGCGTCGCGTAGCCGCCGTACGAGCCGCCCATGATCGCCACCTTCTTCGCATCGGCGATGCCCTCGGCCACCAGGTGCTTGACGCCCCAGGTGATGTCGTCCTGCATCTTCTCGCCCCACTGGCGGTTGCCGGCGTTGAGGAACTTCTTGCCGTAGCCGGTGGAGCCGCGGAAGTTGGGCTGCAGCACCGCGTAGCCGCGGTTGGCCAGGAACTGCGCGGTGTTGTCGAAGCCCCAGTCGTCGCGCGCCCACGGCCCGCCGTGCGGGAACACCACCAGCGGCAGGCCCTTCGCGGGCAGGCCCTTCGGCAGCGTCAGGTAGGCCGGGATCTCCAGCCCGTCGCTCGACTTGTAGCGGATCGGCTTCATCTCGGCCATGTGCTCGCGCGGCAGCCGCTCGCGCACGACGTACTCCGGCGTCAGCTTCTTCGCGGCGCGGTCGAACAGGTAGCGCGAGCCGGGATCGACGTCGGACGACGCGCTGACGAACAGCACGTTCTCGTCCGCGGTCATCGAGCCGATCGAGATCTCGCGGTTCGGGAGCTGCTTCTCGAGCCAGCGGTAGTCCGCCTCGAACGCCTTGTCGCGGAAGTAGACGCGGGTCCGGTCGTCGGAGTAGGAGGTCGCGACCAGCTCGTCGGTCTTCTCGGAGAAGACGGCGTTGCCGAAGTCGACGCGGTTCTCGGGGTCGGCCTCGACCAGCTCCTCCTTGCCGGTCGCCGGGTCGAACAGAACGAGGCGGGTCAGGTCGACGTCGCCCTTGTTCGTCTCCATGTACACGCGCTGGCCGTCCTTGTGGAAGCGGACGGGCCCGCAGCTCTCGAACACCGTGCAGGTGTAGACCGGGCTGAAGCCCTTCTCGTCGACGCGCAGGATCTCCGTGTCGCCCTTGTCGGAGATGCGCGCGGCGAGCCGGAGCTGGCCCTGGAGGTCGAACACCCAGCCGGCGATGCGCTCGGTGTTCTGGCGGATCAGGGCGCGCTCGCCGGTCGAGATCTTGACCCTGTAGACGTCGTGCCACGCCGCGTCGCGGTCGTTGAGGCCGACGAAGAGGGTGTCGGGGTCGTTCTTCGGGACCCCGTAGATCATGGCGCGGGCGCCCTTGGCGGCGGTCAGGTTGCGGGCCGGAGGCGCGTCCGCGCCGGCCGGCGTCGCGGCGGCGGGATCGACGGCGTAGACGTTGTAGTTCTCGTCGCCACCCTGGTCCTGGACGAACAGCACGAAGCGGCTGTCGCGGCTCCAGAAGAAGCCGGGGATCGGCCGCTTCGTGTCGGCGGTCAGCAGCCGGGCCTTGTCGTAGCCCTCGCCGACCTTCTTGACCCACACGTTGCGGGTGTCCTTCCACGGCTTCAGGAAGGCGATGAAGCGGCCGTCCGGCGAGATCTGCGCGCCGGCGATCTCGGGGTTGCCGAAGAACAGCTCGCGGTCGAGCAGCGGCGGCAGCTCGGCGACGGCCGGCAGCGCCAGGCTCCCGGCCAGCACCAGCGAACACACGACTCTCTTCATGGATTTGAACCCTCCGCCAGAAGCATACGAGCCTGCGGCCGGAAAGTTCAGCGGGCCGGCGGCGGCTCGCCAGGCGTCCGCCGCCAGCGCCGTGCGAGGGGGCCTCACGCTTTCCGATATCGTCTCGGTCGATGGCGACCGCGGGCGTGACGAATGGCCAGCGCGACGGGACTGCCGGCCCCGAGGCCGCGAAGCGGGGCCGCCCCTGATGCCGTGGGGCCTCGTGGCGGCGACGCTGTGCGCGTTCGCCGCCAATTCGCTGCTGACCCGGGCCGCGCTCGCGGGCGGCCACCTCGACGCCGCGTCGTTCGCGCTCGTGCGGCTCGGCAGCGGCGCCGCGACGCTGTGGCTGATCGTGCGCCTCCGCTCGGGACGCGCGCCGGCCGCCGAGCCCCTCGCCTCCGCGCTCTGGCTCGCCGGATACACCGTGTGCTTCACGCTCGCGTACGTCCGGATCGGCGCGGCCGTCGGCGCGCTGCTGCTGTTCGGCGCCGTGCAGGTGACGATGATCGGCGCGGGCCTCGCGCGCGGCGAGCGGCCGGCGCGCATCGACTGGCTCGGGGTCGCGCTCGCCGGCGCGGGCCTCGTCGTGCTCACCCGGCCCGGGCTCGCCGCGCCCGATCCGATCGGCGCCGCGCTGATGCTGGCGGCCGGTGCCTGCTGGGGCGCGTACTCGCTCGCCGGCCGCGGAGGTGCCGATCCCGCGGGCCGCACCGCGCTCAACTTCGCCCGCGCCACCCTGCTGACGGCGCCGCTGTGGCTGGTGGCGCCGGGCCCGACCACGCTGACGGCGCCGGGTCTCGGCCTGGCCCTGGCCTCCGGCGGCCTCGCTTCCGGTGTCGGCTACACGCTCTGGTACGCGGCGCTGCCGCACCTCGCCGCGTGGCGCGCGGCCGTCGTCCAGCTCGTGGTCCCGGTGCTGACCGCGCTGCTGGCGGCGCTGCTGCTGGGCGAGGCGCTGACGCTGCGGCTCGCCGTCGCCACCGCCCTCGTCGCCACCGGCGTCTGGCTCACGGTGTGGCCGAGCCGGCATCGCTGAATGGCTGGCGCCATTCAAGGCGAAGATTGCGCTGAGGAGGGTCCCGTGCGCGAGCTTTATCCCGAGATCGAACCCTACGACGACGGCTTCCTGAAGGTGTCGGACCTGCACACGGTCCACTACGAGCAGGTCGGCAACCCGAAGGGCAGGCCCGCGCTGTTCCTGCACGGCGGGCCCGGCGGCGGGCTCGACCCCGACTACCGCCGCTACTTCGACCCGAAGCGCTGGCGGGTCGCGCTGTTCGACCAGCGCGGCAGCGGGAAGAGCACGCCGCCCGCCGAACTGCGCGAGAACACGACCTGGGACCTGGTCGCGGACATCGAGCGCCTGCGCGAGCACCTCGGCATCGAGAAGTGGATGGTGTTCGGCGGCTCGTGGGGCAGCACGCTCGCGCTCGCCTACGCGCAGGCCCACCCCCAGCGCTGCACGTCGCTGGTGCTGCGCGGCATCTTCCTGCTGCGGCGCAAGGAGCTGCTCTGGTTCTACCAGGAGGGCGCGTCGTGGATCTATCCCGACGCCTGGGAGAAGTATCTCGAGCCGATTCCCGACGTCGAACGCGGCGACCTGATGAGCGCCTACTACCGCCGCCTGACGTCGCCCGACCCGGCGGTGCGCGCGGCGGCCGCGAAGGCGTGGTCGATCTGGGAAGGCACCACCAGCAAGCTGATCCCGGACATGGGAATGATCGAGCGCTACGGCGGCGACGCCTTCGCCGACGCGTTCGCGCGCATCGAGTGCCACTACTTCGTCCACGGCGCCTTCTTCAGGAGCGACACGCAGTTGCTCGACGACGTGCCGAAGATCGCCCACCTGCCCGGCGTCATCGTGCAGGGTCGCTACGACGTGGTGTGCCCGGCGGCTTCGGCCTGGGAGCTGCACAAGCGCTGGCCGAAGTCGAAGCTGCAGATCGTGCCCGACGCCGGCCACAGCATGAAGGAGCCGGGCATCCGCAGCGCCCTGGTCCAGGCGACCGACGACTTCGCCGACCTGTGAGCACGTGACGTCGATGGCGGCCCGCATTCCGGTCCGACCGACCGACCTGCGTGGTGCGGCGCGCCTGGCCACCGAGGCGACCCATGGCCTGACCGACCTCGTCGAGGCGATGCACGAGCGCATCGCTCGGGTTCCGCTCGTGGGCCGCGCGTCGGCCGACGGTCGGCTCGGCGGCATCGGCGGGCTCGTCTACCGCAGCGTGCGCGGCGTCACGCGCGGCGTCGGCGGCGGCGTCGACGCCCTGCTGGGTCTGATCGCCGCGTCCCTGCCCGCGCCGGACACGAGCCCCGAGCGCGAGGCCGTCGTCACCGCCCTGAACGGCGTGCTGGGCGACCACCTGGCGGCGACCGCCAATCCGCTCGCGATCCCGCTGACGCTGCGGCACGGCGGTCGCGCGCTGGTGCTCGAGCGCGAGGCGCTGGCCGAACGCTTGCCCGACGCCACCTCCCGCCTGGCGGTGCTGCTGCACGGACTGTGCATGAACGACCTGCAGTGGACGCGCGACGGGCACGACCATGGCGTGGCGCTGCAGCGCGACGGCGGCTTCACGCCGCTCTACGCCCACTACAACAGTGGCCTGCACATCTCGACCAACGGGCAGGCACTCGCGCAGCAACTCGAGCGCCTGGTCGCGCAGTGGCCGCGGCGGCTGCGACGCCTGGTGCTCGTCGGCCACTCCATGGGCGGCCTCGTGGCGCGCAGCGCCTGGCACGCGGCGCGTGAGGCGGGTCACCGCTGGCCCGACCGGGTCGACGCCCTCGTGTTCCTCGGCACACCCCACCACGGGGCGCCGCTGGAGCGGGCCGGGCACGGCCTCAGCCTGGTGCTGCGAGCGACGCCCTACGCCGCGCCGCTCGCCCGCCTGGGCCGGGTGCGCAGCGCCGGCATCACGGACCTGCGCCACGGCAACCTGCTCGACGAGGACTGGGAGGGCCACGACCGCTTCGCGCGAACGGGCGACCGCCGCCGACCGCTGCCGCTGCCCGTGGGCGTGCCGTGCTTCGCGCTGGCCGCCACCACCGGCGCGCGGAAGGGCGATGCGCGGGACTGCCTGCTCGGCGACGGCCTCGTGCCGCTGGACAGCGCGCTCGGCCGTCACGCCGAGCCCCGCCACACGCTGGCGTTCGCTCCGGAGCGGCAGTGGGTCGGACACCGCATCAACCACCTCGACCTGCTCGGCCACCCCGAGGTGTACGCCCAGTTGCGGCGCTGGCTCGCCTGAGTCGTGCGAGCGTCGCGGGAGCGAGCGGCGTCCGCTGACAATCGAAGGAGTTCTCCACCGATGCAGGTCCCGCACGCCTCGTCCCTGGTCGCGGCTGCCGCTGCGGCCGTGATCGTCCTCGGTCCCGCCGCACCCGCTCGCGCGGACACCCCCGGGCCAGCGGTGCCCACCGGAAACGTCGTCTTCATCCACCCGGACGGCACCGGCCCCAGCCACTGGGGCGCGGCGCGCATGTACTGGTACGGCCCGGACGCGATCAGCCCCTGGGACCGCCTGCCGCACGTGGCGCTCTACCGCGGCCACATGGCCGACGACCTGGTGGCGACCTCGAACGGCGGAGCCACGACTCACGCCTTCGGCTACAAGGTCGCGGCGGCGGGCTCGTACGGGATGGACGGCCGCGGGCCCGCCGCGCGCCCGATCCTGGCGCTCTCGGGCTACCCGGGCAGCCTGCTGCGCGAGGCCGCCAACGCCGGCCATCCCACCGGGGTGGTGAACGACGGCGACCTGCCGGAGCCCGGCACCGGCGTCTTCTTCGCCGAGGTCGACGACCGCGACGAGTCGAGCGAGATCGCCCGCCAGCTCCTCGACGGCCGGCCGGGCTTCGGGGACCGGGACCAGGCGCCGGTCGTCGCGCTCGGCGGCGGCGAGGGCTTCTTCCTGCCGAAGGGCACCCTGCCCTGCACCGGAGAGGTGAAGCCGGAGTGTGCCGTGCACGTCGACCCGCTCAAGGGGTCGGGTCCTGCCCGCGACGACGGGCGCAACCTGGTCCGGGAGGCGCTGGCCCGGGGCTGGCAGGTGTTGCGGACCCGCGCCGAGTTCGAGGCCTTCCGTGCCCGGCTGGCCCGCGAGGCGGACTGGCGGCCGCGCGTGCTCGGGCTGTTCGCGCGCGACGACATCTTCAACGACGCGCCCGAGGAGGCGCTGCTCGCGAGCGGCCTGGTGGACGCCACGCGCGCTCCGGGCGACAGGCGCGGCCGGCTGATCAGCCACGGCAGCCTGCCCGGCAGCCTCGGCTACGACCCGCCCACCGCCGCAGAGATGACGGTGGTGGCGCTCGAGGTGCTCTCGCGCTGGTCGCGAGCCGCGGGCAAGCCGTTCCTGCTCGTCACCGAGGTCGAATCCACCGACAACATGTCCAACAGCAACAACGCCATCGGCACGCTGGCGGGTCTCGCGCACGCCAACGGGGCGATCGAGGCGGCGCTCGCCCACCTCGCGCGCGATCCGGCGACGCTCGTGCTCGCCGCGGCCGACAGCGACGCGAGCGGCCTGCAGGTGATCGGCGTGGACGCGCCGCGAGCGCGCTCCGAGAACGTCAATCCCGCCGCCACCCGGGACCAGGACGTGAAGGTTCCCCTCGACGGCATCGAGGGCCGCGAGAGCGCGAGCTTCGTGGCCGAGCCGGACCAGTTCGGCCAGCGGCTCGCCTTCAACGTCGGCTGGGCCAGCGGCAGGGACCTGGCGGGCGGCGTCGTCACCCGCGCGGCAGGGCTCCACGCCGAGCGCCTCGCCAGCGCCCACTCCGCGCGCTTCGACAACCTCGACGTCTACCGCCTCGCGTACCTGACGCTGTTCGGCCGCCACCTCGACTACCCGCAGGGCCGCCGCGCGCCCGGCCGGGACTGAAGCCCTCGGTTCAGGAGGGCGTCGGCACGTAGCGATGGCCGCGGGTCTGGGCCGGCACGCCCAGCGAAGCGGCGACCGCTTCGATCAACTCGGGGGTGAAGTAGTAGCAGCGCTGCCGCACGATCGCGCCCTCGGCGGTCTCGAGGGTCGACAGCCAGCCGAGCGCGCGCCCGCCTTCGGCCCCGCGGTAGAACACGAACACGGCGGGCCGCCCTTCGTAAGTGCCGAACTCGGCCCACTGTTCGCGGGGGTCGGTGGCCCACTCGGCGAGCGAGGCGCGGCGCACGATCTCCACGCCCCATTCGTCGCCGGCGCCGACGATCTCGACCTCGGCGCCGGGCGCGAGCAGGGCTGCGATCGCGTCCGGGTCGCGCCGCGAGAAGGCCTCGACGTAGCGGGCGACGACAGCGGCATCGGGCTCCGGGGCGTGGCGCGGGCGTGACTCCGCGTCCGTCGCCCGCCGAAGGGTGGTCCGCGCGCGGTGCAGCATCGCCTTGACGGCGCCCACCGTCGTGCCCAGCACCGCCGCCACGTCCGCCGCGGTGAAATCGAAGCCCTCGATCAGCAGGAAAGCGACCCGGGCACGCGGCGGCAGGTGGGTGACCACCACCCGCATCGCGTCCCAGCCGGCCTCGGGCGCCGGCGGCGCATTTCCCGCGTCCGGCACTTCCTCGACGAAGTCGAGCGCGCCTCGCCCGTCGCGCCGCCAGCCGTCGATCCAGGCGTTGCTGGCGATGCGGAACAGGTAGCCGCGGGTCTCGATCGGTTGCCAGAAGCGGGCGAGGCGGGCGAAGGCGCGAGACAGCGTCTCCTGCACCAGGTCCTCGGCATCCCACGCCGAGCCGGTGAGACGCAGGCAGTAGCGCCAGAGCGCCGGACGGTGCGCCTCGACCAGGCGGTCGAAGCGCTCGCGGACGGCCCGCACTTCTTCCTCGAGCGACTCCAGGTTGTCGGGCGGCTCAGGGATCTTCATGTCGGTAGGGACGCACGCCGTGGCCGGGAGGATACGCGACCGCCCGGCCGGGAGGCGCGAGGCGCACAGGCCCTGAGGCGGAGGCTCGAAAAGCGCGTGGCATACTCGCCGCGGAGTCGAGGGAGGCGATGAGCGAGCCGCTGCAGCGACTGGAAGTCGAGCGCGACGGGCCCGTGGCGCGGGTCTGGCTGAACCGGCCCGAGCTGCGCAACGCGTTCGACGGGCTCATGGTGTCCGAGCTGCGCAAGACGCTGTTCGACCTCGGCGCCGAAGACGGCGTGCGGGTGATCGTGATCGGCGGCCGCGGCAAGGCGTTCTGCGCGGGCGCGGACCTCGGCTGGATGAAGGCGATGGCCGGCTTCTCCCGCGAGGACAACCTGCGCGACGCGCAGGCGCTGGCCGACCTGTTCTTCACCGTCTACAACTCGCCGAAGCCGGTCGTGGCCCGCGTCCACGGCGCCGCGCTGGGCGGCGGTTCGGGCCTCGTGGCCGCCTGCGACATCGCGGTCGCGGCGCTCGGCACCACCTTCGGCTTCACGGAAGTCCGGCTCGGCATCCTGCCCTCGGTGATCAGCCCCTACGTGCTGGGCAAGATCGGCGAGTCGGCGGCGCGCGAGTACTTCCTGACCGGCGAGCGCTTCGAGGCGGTCAAGGCGCAGGAGATCCGGCTGGTCCGCGCCGCGGTGCCCGAGCCCGACCTCGACGCCGCGGTCGACGGCCGCGTGAACGAGCTGCTGCAGGCGGGCCCCCGCGCGATCGCGGAAGCGAAGGCGCTGATCCGCGAGGTCGCCTGGCGGCGGCCCGAAGACGTGCAGCGCTACACGGTCGAGCGCATCGCCGACGTGCGTGCCTCCTCCGAGGGCCAGGAGGGCCTGCGCGCCTTCCTCGACAAGCGCAAGCCGAACTGGGTTCCGTGATCGTCGCGCTGCTGGCGCTCGTCCTCGCGGCCGAGTCGCCTGCGGTCGCTGAGATCCGCGCCGAGCGCTACGACTTCCTGACCCACGGCGGCTGGCAGGTGCGGCGGCCCGGGCGCCTTGCCGTGGTCCCCGAAGGCCTCCGTTTTCGCTACGACGACGGCCTGGGCCAACGGGACATCCCGCTCACCGCGCTCCGCCGAGCCCTCATCCAACGGCAGGGCGTCCAGGGACCGGGCCCGCTGCTGCTGCTGGAGTCTTCCCCCCGCGAGGCCCGCAGCTTCCCGGAGGTCGACGTCTTCCAGATCGACGCCGCAGGTGCGAGTGGCTTCGAGAAGGCCGTCGCTGCAGCCGGGCTACCGCTGGCCGCGTTCGAGCCTGCCGCCGCGGCCCTCCAGGAGTACCGGCGCCCCTACGGGTGGAAAGAACTCGCCGGCGACCTCGTCGGGGCGGCCGTCGCGGGGCCTGCCGGCCTCGTCACCGGCATGGCGGTCAACGCCCTTCGCTCAGGTTTCTGGTACCCCGTCCCGCACGCCGCGCGAGCCGACGATCGCCCGCGACATCCCTTCCACTGGCTCGTCGGTTCGTGGATCGTGCGCCGGGACGGCAAGATCGTGGGGGCCGTGGACTGCGGTTGGCTCGACCCGCAGGAGGTCTTGTCGTGCCTCGGCTCGGAGCACGGAGGCGCGCGCCCTGTCTGGGGCGCGTACGTCACCTGCGAGACGGGTTCGTGCCTGATGCTGAGGCATGGGACGCGCGAAGGGATCGCGATCGCCGCTGCGGAGGAAGGGCCGGAGGCGAAGTGGTCGACGCCCGACGGTGCCTTCGTCGAGAGATGGAGCCGCCGTGGCGGCAAGCGCATCGCCGTCGAGACCACAGTGGGGGACTGGCGGGCTTCTTCCGAGTGGAGACGTGGCGAGCCCGAGGTTCGCGTGCGCCGCACCGGAGGCGCTCCCCCGGAGGGACACGTGCTGGCCCCTCTCGTCGCCTCGCTTGGATCGGCGCGCGCGCGAGCGACCGTGCGCTGGACGGCCACGGCGCCGCCCTTCGCCTTCTCCCGGGCCGAGCGCACCTGCCGCCTGCTCGATGGCGGAGAAGCCGTGACCTGCTATTCGTGGCTGGTGTACGACGGGCACCTCCGCGGTGTCCTGCCGCGGGTCTTCCTGTTCTCGGCCGACCCAGCGGGAGGACTGCGGCTGGATCTGCTGGAGGCGAACGGTCGTCGGGCGACGCTTCGAGGCCGGATCGACGGCGGTCTCTGGCGGTTCGAAGGCCGAGGGCGCGAGGGAGCGTACGAGGTGGACTGGCGGTACGAAGAGGCGCCGTGGCAAGGCGGGCGTGACGCCTGGCTGTGGAGCCGCGACGCCGACGGGGACTGGGTGCTGCGCGAAGCGTGGACCTACGCGCCGCCGGAAGTCGCCGCGAAGAAGTGAACGCGTGCTAGGTTTGTCGCCTCGACCATGACGCTCTTCCGCAAGCTGCTGATCGCCAACCGCGGCGAGATCGCCGTGCGCGTCGCGCGCACCGCGCGCACGCTCGGCATCCCGACCGTCGCCGTGTACTCCGAGGCCGACCGCGGCGCGCTGCACGCGCGGGCGTGCGACGAAGCCGTCGCCATCGGGCCCGCCGAGGCGCGCGCTTCGTACCTCAGCTTCGAGCGGCTGCTCGAGGCCGCGAAGCGCACGGGCGCGGACGCGATCCACCCCGGCTACGGGTTCCTCAGCCAGAACGGCGACTTCGCCGACGCCTGCCGCGACGCCGGCATCGCCTTCGTCGGCCCGCCCGGCGACGTGCACCGGAAGATGGGCGACAAGAAGGGCGCGCGGCGGATGATGGCGGCGGCCGGCGTCCCGGTCGTGCCGGGCTACGACGGCGACGACCAGCAGGACGCGACGCTCGCGGCCGAGGCGGCGCGCATCGGCTTCCCGCTGATGATCAAGCCCTCGCGCGGCGGCGGCGGCAAGGGCATGCGCGTCGTCCATCGGCTCGACGACTTCGCCACCGCGCTCGCCTCCTGCCGCCGCGAGGCGAAAGGCGCCTTCGGCGACGACACGATGGTGCTCGAGCGGTTCGTGCAGCGCCCGCGCCACGTCGAGGTGCAGGTGATCGCCGACTCCGCCGGCACGACGCTGCACCTGTTCGAGCGCGAGTGCTCCGTGCAGCGCCGCCACCAGAAGGTGCTGGAGGAGACGCCGTCGCCGGTGCTGACGCCCGTGCTGCGCGAGGAGCTGTGCGCGGCCGGCGTGGCGGCGGCGCGCGCCACGGGCTACGTCAACGCCGGCACCGTCGAGTTCCTGCTCGACCCCTCGGGCCGCTTCTACTTCCTGGAGATGAACACGCGCCTGCAGGTCGAGCACCCGGTGACCGAGCTGGTGACGGGGCTCGACCTGGTCCGCATGCAGCTCGAGATCGCGGCGGGCCGCCCGCTCGCCATCGGCCAGTCCGAGCTGTGCAGCCAGGGCCACGCGCTCGAGGCCCGGCTCTACGCCGAGGACCCCGCCAACGACGACCTGCCCTCCGCGGGCCGGGTGCTCGTGTGTGCGCTGCCGGAAGGGCCCGGCGTCCGCGTCGACACGGGCATCGCGCGCGGCAGCGAGGTCTCCGTCCACTACGACCCGATGCTGGCCAAGATCGTCACGTTCGGCCGCGACCGCGCCGAGTCGATCGAGCGCATGGCGGAGGCGCTGTCGCGCACCGCGGTGCTCGGCCTCGCCACCAACCTGGGGCGGCTGCGCACGCTCGTCGACCACCCCGAGTTCCGCGCCGGCAACCTGCACACCGGCTTCATCGAGGAGCACCTGGGCGAGGTCTCGCCCCACCCCTGCGCGCCGCCCGAGGCGATCGCGGCGGCGCTGGCCGCGTTGCACGCCGCGCGCGGCCGCGGCGCAGCGGCATCGCGGGCGGGCACCGCGGCCGTGCCCGACCCGTTCGCCGCGCTCGGCGGCTGGAGGCTGTCGTGATCCGGCTGCGCTGCCGCGAGCAGCTCCACGAGGCGCTCGTGCGCGAGACCTCGCAGGGCGTCGAGGTCGTGATCGACGGACAGGCCTCGCGACCCGAGGTCGAAGAGGCGGCGCCCGGCACCTTCGTGCTGCGCACGCCCGGGCCGGACGGCGTCGCCCGCGTCGAGACGTTCCACGTCGCCCGCGAGGGCGACGCCATCCACCTGTTCTGGCGCGGCGACGTCTACCGCCTCGACGAGGAGCGCGAGGGCCGCCGCGGCGGCGCGGCGCGCCACGCGGAAGGCGGCCTCGAGGCGCCGATGCCGGGCAAGGTGATCAAGGTGGCGGTCGCCCCCGGCGACGCCGTCGAGAAGGGCGCCGAGGTGCTGGTCGTCGAGGCGATGAAGATGGAGAACGCGCTGCGCGCGCCGAAGGCGGGTGTCGTGCGCTCGGTGGCGGTGAAGGTGGGCGACATGGTCGCCCCCGGCCGCGTGCTGGTGGAGATCGAGTGAGCGAGGAGACGCCCGCGGCGCCCCGCAAGCCGCCCCTGAGCCGGGTCCAGGTCGTCGAGGTCGGCCCCCGCGACGGGCTGCAGAACGAGCCCACCGCGCTCGGCGTCGACGTGCGGGTCGCGTTCATCGAGGCGCTGCTCGACGCCGGGCTGTCGGTCGTCGAGGCCGGCGCCTTCGTTTCGCCGAAGTGGGTGCCGCAGATGGCGGGCTCGGCCGAGGTGCTGCGGCGGGTGCAGCGCGAGGGCGTGCGGCTGCCGGTGCTCGTCCCCAACCGCAAGGGCTACGAGGCGGCGCGCGAGGCCGGCGCCACCGAGATCGCGGTCTTCACCGCGGCCAGCGAGAGCTTCAACAAGAAGAACATCAACGCCTCGATCGACGAGTCGTTCGCGCGCTTCGCGGAGTTCGTGCCCGACGCGAAGGCCGCCGGGCTGCGGGTGCGCGGCTACGTCTCGACCTGCTTCGGCTGCCCCTACGAAGGCGCCGTCGACGCGCGCAAGGCGGCCGAGGTGTGCGAGCGGCTGTTCGCCCAGGTCGGGTGCGACGAGATCTCGGTCGGCGACACGATCGGAGTCGCGGTGCCGACCCAGGTCCACGAGGTGGTCGGGCGGCTGGCGCGGGTCGTGCCGGTCGACAGGATCGCCGTCCACTTCCACGACACCCGGGGCACGGCGCTCGCCAACGTGCTGGCCGCGCTCGGCGAAGGCGTGCGCATCGTCGACAGCTCGGCGGGCGGCACCGGCGGCTGCCCCTACGCGCCGGGCGCCGCCGGCAACCTCGCGACCGAGGACCTCGTCTACATGCTGCACGGCATGGGCATCGAGACGGGCGTCGACCTCGGCAAGCTGGTCGTCGCCTCGCGCGGGCTGCAGACCCATCTCGGCCGCGAGCTGCCGGGCCGCTACCTGAAGGCCGCGCCGTAGGCGCGGCGGCTCGCGCCGCCGCCATCCATCGGCGTGGACGGGAACTTGTCGGGTGTTCCGGTCGTTGATATATCGGACACCGATATGCCGAAGACCGCCGCCGTCGCCCCGCTCCGCCCCGCCGGCCTGCCGACCGCCGCCCTGCACGTGCTGCTGGGCCTGGCCGACGGGCCCCGGCACGGCTACGCCATCAAGCAGGAGGTCGAGCGGGTCACCCGCGGCGCGATTCGCCTCGGCCCCGGCACGCTGTACGAGGCGCTGTCGCGGCTCGAGTCCCAGGGCCTGATCGAGGAGACCGCGAGCGAGCGCGGCGACGAAGCCGGCGCGCCGCGCCGCACCTATCGCCTGACCCGGCCTGGCCTCGCCCTGGCGCGAGCGGAGGTCGAGCGCCTCGAGTCGCTGGTCGAGTGGGCGCGCGAGTCGCGGCTGCTGGCCGAGCGGGGCCGGCCGTGAACGCCCCGCTGTGGGCGCGCCTCGCGCTGCGGGTCTGCGACGCGGAGTTCCGCCGCCGCCACGGCGCCGAACTGCTCGACACGGTGGCGCAGATGCGTGCCGAGCCGCGCTATGAGGGCCCTGCGGGAGCGCTGCGTCACTTCGCCGAAACCGGCGGCGACCTGGTCCGGCTCGCGGTCCGGCAGCGCTCGGCGGCGCTCACGGGTGTGGCGCGGTCCGGGTTCGACGCGTTCGCGGCCGGCCTGCGCGACCCCCGCTCCGCCGTCGAGGGCGTCGTCCACGACACCTGGCTCGCGGCGCGGGCGCTGCGCCGGCGCAAGGCGTACGCGCTGACGGTGGCCGCGACCCTCGCCCTCGGCCTCGGCGCCCACCTCACGATCTTCAGCATCGCCCACGCCCTGCTCGGCACGCCGCTGCCGGGCGCCGACGGCGAGCGCCTCGTGGCGGTGGGCCTGCAGTCGTCCGCCTCGCCGGCGCCCTCCGCGCTCTCCGCGCCCGACGTGCGCGACCTGGCCGCCGCTGCGCCGTTCGAGTCGGTCGTCGCGGCGGCGGCCGACACCCTGCCGCTACGCGCCCCCGGCCGCGAGTCCACCGTCGCCGCCGTGACGATCGTGAGCCCCGGCTACTTCGAAGGACTGCGAGTCCGCATGCGGGCGGGCCGCGGCCTGTCCGGGCACGACGACGGCTTCGACGCGCTGGTCCTCTCGGACGCCGGGTGGGAACGCCACTTCCACCGCGACCCCGCGGCCATCGGCGCCGTCGTGCGTCTCGCGGGCCGCGACTTCACCGTGCTCGGGATCACCGACCCGGCCTTCCCGGGCACGGTCGGTCCGGTGGAACTCGACGGCTACGTCTCGCTCGCCGCCTACGAGCGCGCCGTCCCGACCGCGCGCGACTGGGTCCTCGATCGCGACGCCCGCAACCTGCGCACCATCGCGCGGCTGCGCGAGGGCATCGGCATCGAACAGGCGCAGGCGGCGATAGCACCGCTCTCGGCGCGAATGGACGCGGAGCGCCGGCCGGCCTCGCGGGGCCAGCGGCTGGTGCTCCACCCCGAGCCGATGGCGCGGCTCGAGCCCGCGGCGCCCGTCTTCCTGCCCCCGGTCGCAGCGGTCTTCCTCGCCCTGGTCGGGCTGCTGGTGCTGGTCGCGATCGCCAACGTCGCGGGGCTGGCCCTGGCCCGCGTGCTCGACCGCCGCCGCGAGCTGGCGGTGCGGCTGGCGCTCGGCGCGGGCCGGCTGCGGCTGCTGCGGCCGCTGGTGCTCGAGTGCGTGCTGCTCGGGCTGGTCGGCGGCGGCCTCGGGCTGGGCCTCGCCTGGTTGGCCACGACGTGGCTCGGCGAACTGCGCCTCGCCAGCGACCTGCCGATCAGTTTCCGCCTGCGGCCCGACGCCCGCGTCTTCGCGGTCGGCCTCGCGCTGTCCGTGGCCGCGGGGCTGCTGGCGGGAGCGCTGCCCGGACTCGCGGTGCTGCGCACCGGTGCGGCCGGAGCGCTGCGCGAGCGGGGAGGCAGCGTGCTGCGCGGGCGCGCCCGCGCCGCCCTGGTCGTCGCCCAGGTCGCGGTGTCCGCCGCGCTGCTGGTCGCCGGGGCGCTCCTGCTGCAGAGCCTCGAGCACTTCCGCGGCATGGATCTCGGGTTCGCCCGCGACCATCGCGCGCTGGCCAACGTCAACGTGCGCCTGCGCGGGCTCGACCCGCAGCGCGGCGCGGCCTTCTTCGACGCCTGGCTCGAGCGGGCGAAGGCGCTGCCGGGCGTCACCCGCGCGAGCTACGCGAGCTTCGTCCCGATCGGCCTGAACAACGACGTGCGTGCGGCGCGGGCGGAGGGCGCACTCGCCGGGCGCGGCACCGCGGCCTGGACCAACGCCGTCGCCGAGGACTACCTCGCCGCGATGGGCATCCCGCTGCGCGCCGGCCGCGAGTTCGCGCCGACCGACGACGCCGGGGCCCCGCGGGTCGCGATCGTCAACGAGTCGCTGGCGCGCGAGCTGTGGCCCGGCCAGGAAGCGCTCGGCCGCCGGCTCGTGCTCGACGGCGAGGCCGAGCCGTTCACCGTGGTCGGCGTCGCCGCGGACTCGACCTACAACCTGCCCGGCGAAACCCAGCGCTGGTGCGCCTACCTGCCGCTGCGGCAGAACTACCGTGCCGAGCGCCACCTGGTCGCCGTGACCGCCGGCCCCCCCGAGCCGCTCCTGCCGGAGCTCCGGCGGCTCGCGGCGGAACTGGACCCGGAGATGCCGGTCACGGACCTGCGCACGATGGAGGCTCACGTGCAGGGCGGCAAGGCCGCCTTCCTGTTCCGCATCGCGGGCGCCCTCACCGGCAGCTTCGGAGCGATCGGCTTCGCGCTGGCGGCGGTCGGCCTCTACGGCGCGCTCGCCTATGCGGTCGGACAGCGGGTGCCGGAACTCGCCGTTCGGCTGGCACTTGGCGCGACTGCGCGCCAACTCGCGACGGCGGTCGTGCGCGACGGACTGGTCCTGTGCACGCTGGGCCTGCTGTTCGGCCTGCCGCTCGCCTTCGGGCTCGCCCGCGCGCTCGAGAACCTGCTGGTCGGCGTCGCCGCCACCGACGTCGCGACCTACGGCCTGGTCGCGCTGCTGCTGGCCGCCGGCGCGGCGCTGGCTGCGGGGCTGCCCGCGCTGCGCGCCAGCCGGGTGGATCCCGCGGTCTCGCTGCGCGCCGAGTAGCGGCGCTCTTATACTGTCGACTTCGCGCCGGACCGTGGGGGCTCCGCGCGCCGCAATCGCAGAGCCACGAGGTGACCATGGTCCGATCCGCGCGGGCGACGCTCGCCCTGTCGTCGCTGCTCCTCCTCGCCCCTGGCGCCCGTGGCGCCGAGCCGTTCCCGCTGAGCGTCGACTCGATCATGCGGGGGCCGAAGCTGGTCGGCCACGAGCCCTCGGGCCTGCGCTGGTCGGGCGACTCGCAGCGGCTCTTCTTCGAGTGGAAGCAGCCGGGCGAAGACGAGGCCGCGACCTGGGTCGTCGCCCGCGCCGGCGGCGCGCCCCGGCGGCTCACCGAGGCGGAGCGCCGGCTGGCGCCCCCGGTGCGCGGGGAGTGGGACGGCGCGCGGCGTCGCGTGCTGTGGATCGACGACGGCGACGTGGTCCTGCTCGACACCGTCAGCGGCGAGCGCCGCGAGCTGACCCGCACCGCCGAGGCCGAGAGCGACGCCCGCTTCGCGCGCGGCGGCCGCGCCGTCACCTTCGTGCGCGGCGGCGGCTTCTACCTGCTGCCGCTCGAGGGCCCCGCCGGCCTCGTCCAGCTCGCCGAAGCCGGGCCGAAGAAGGAGGAGCCGAAGCTCTCCGACAGCCAGCGCTTCGTCCGCGACGAGGAGACGAAGCTGCTGCAGTGGGTGGCCGAGGCGAAGCGCAAGCGCGAGAAGCGCGAGGCCGAGGAAAAGGCGCGGGCGCTGCCGCGGATCGACCTCCTGCCGAAGCAGTCGATCGCCGACGCCGTGCTCGTCCCCGGCGACCGCTACGCGCTGTTCCTGGTCCAGGAGCGCGGCGACGGCAAGGTGGCCGACGTGCCGCGCTACGTCTCCGAGTCCGGCTACACCGAAGCGGTGCCGACCCGCACCAAGGTGGGCGACGCCCAGAACCGGCAGCGCGTCGTGATCCTCGACCTGCAGGAGAAGAAGGCGACCTGGGTCGCGGCGCCGTTCGCGGCGGAGCTTGCGCAGGCCCAGGCGGTTGCCGCCGACGCGAAGGACCCCGCGAAGAAGGACGCGCCGCAGCCCGAGAGCCTGGTCCAGTGGCGGATGCCGCTGGTCGGCGCCGACGGCGCCCACGTGATCGCCGACGTGCGGTCGACGGACTACGAGCAGCGCTGGGTGGTGCGCCTCGACCTCGCAGGCGGCGAGCCGCGGGTGCTGTTCCACGACCGCGACGCGGCCTGGCTGCGCTTCTTCTTCGGCGGCGACGAACTGCGCCTGCACCCCGACGGGCGCCGCGCGTTCGTGCTCTCCGAGCGGACCGGCTTCATGCACCTCTACGCGCTCGACCTCGCGGACCAGAAGCCCGAGCCGCGGGCGCTGACCAGCGGCGACTGGGAGATCACGGACCTCGCGCTCGCCGCCGACGGCCGCACCTTCCTGCTCGAGAGCACCGAGGCCAGCCCCTTCGAGCGCCACGTGTACGCGCTGCCGGTGGAGGGAGGGCCGCGCACGCGGCTGACGACGAAGCGCGGGGCGTGGAGCGTCGCCGCGGCGCCCGACGGGAAGTGGGCCGGGTTCATCCACTCGACCGGCAACCGCCCGCCCGAGGTTCACGTCGGCGCGCTGAAGGCCGGCGCGGCGGCGACGGCGGTCACGAAGTCGCCCACGGACGAGTGGCTGGCCGGGCCGTGGCTCGACCCGGAGCTCGTCCACTACACGGCCCGCGACGGCGTGCGGGTGCCTGCCCGGCTCTACACGCCGGAGATGCTCGGCGCGCAGCGCGACCCGAAGCGGCCCGCGGTCGTCTTCGTCCACGGCGCGGGCTACCTGCAGAACGCCCACCACTACTGGTCGGACTACTTCCGCGAGTACATGTTCCACCACCTGCTGGCGAGCCGCGGCTACGTGGTGCTCGACGTCGACTACCGCGCGAGCGCGGGCCACGGTCGCGACTGGCGCACCGCGATCTACCGCCACATGGGCGGCAAGGACCTCGAGGACGTGATCGACGGTGCCCGGTACCTGGTCGAGGCCCACGGCGTGGCCTCGGACCGGATCGGCGTCTACGGCGGCAGCTACGGCGGCTTCATCACGCTGATGGCGCTGTTCACCTCGCCCGACACCTTCGCCGCCGGCGCGGCGCTGCGGCCGGTCACCGACTGGGCGCACTACAACCACCCCTACACCGCGAACATCCTGAACGAGCCGCAGCACGACGCCGAGGCGTACCGGCGCTCGTCGCCGATCCACTTCGCCGAAGGGCTGCGCGCGCCGCTCCTGATCTGCCACGGCCTGATGGACCTGAACGTGCACGCCCAGGACTCGATCCGGCTCGCCCAGCGGCTGATCGAGCTGCGCAAGGAGAACTGGGAGCTGGCGCTCTACCCGGTCGAGGACCACGGCTTCGTCGAGGAGACGGGCTGGGCCGACGAGTACAAGCGCATCCTGAAGCTGTTCGAGACCCACCTGCGGCTGCGTTGAGCGGGGCAGCGTAGAATCCGCCGCATCCATGCAGGCGTCCGACTACACCCTCCTCGTCGTCGACGACAACGACGAGAACCGCGACCTGCTCTCGCGCCGGCTCCAGCGCAAGGGTTTCAGGACCCTCGTCGCGGAGGACGGCGCGCGGGCCCTCGAGGTGATCGAACGCGAGGCCGTCGACCTCGTGCTGCTCGACATCATGATGCCGGGGCTCAACGGCTTCGACGTGCTCCGCATCCTGCGCGGCCAGCCGCAGACGGCGGACCTGCCGGTGATCATGGCGACCGCCAAGACCCAGAGCGAGGACGTCGTCGAGGCGCTCGAGCTGGGCGCCAACGACTACGTGACCAAGCCGCTCGACTTCCCGATCGTGCTGGCGCGGATCATGACCCAGCTCCGCGGCCGCCGGCCTGGCCCCGCGGTGGCCCAGGCGGCCTCCGCCGCCGAGCCGACGCCGGCCACGATCGGCCCCGGGACGGTGCTCGCCGACCGCTATCGGCTGGAGACGAAGCTGGGCGCCGGCAACTACGGCGCCGTCTACCGCGCGCTGCACCTCGACCTCGAGAAGGCGGTCGCGGTCAAGGTGCTGCAGACCAGCTTCGGCACCGAGCAGGAGGCGGTGGCCCGCTTCCGCCGCGAGGGCGTCGCCGCCTGCCGCATCAAGCACCCGAACGCGGTCGCCATCCTCGACTTCGGCATCACGCCCGGCGGCGTCGCCTTCCTGGTCATGGAGCTGCTCGAGGGGCGCTCGCTGGAGGACGAGCTGGCCGTCGAGGGGCTGGTGGCCGCGCGGCGCACGGCGGCGATCGTCGCCCCGGTGTGCGAGGCGCTGGCCGAGGCCCACCGCGCCGGCATCGTTCATCGCGACGTCAAGCCCGCCAACATCTTCCTGCACCGCGACGCGCGCGGCGGCGAGGTGCCGAAGGTGCTCGACTTCGGCATCGCCAAGCTGGTCGGCGAAGCGGCGCTCGCGCAGAAGCTCACGCTCGACGGCTACATCCTCGGCACTCCGGCCTACATGGCCCCCGAGCGCTTCCGCGCGAAGGGCGCCTACGACGGCCGCGCCGACGTCTACAGCGTCGGCATCGTGCTGTACCAGATGCTGACCGGGCGGTTGCCGTTCCCGCCCACCGAAGACGACCCGATGGCGGTGATGGTGCAGCACATGCGGCTGGCGCCGCCGCCGCTGCGCAAGCTGGCCGGCAACGTGCCGGCCGAACTCGACGCGCTCACCCTGCGCTGCCTCGAGAAGACCGCCGACCGCCGCCCCACGGCCGGCGAGCTGGCCCGCGAGCTGGCGCGGCTCGCCGAGGAGTTGCCCGACCGGTCGGCGGAGCCGGGGCCGTCGAGCCCCGGTGCGCCGACGCTGCCGCGGCCGATCACGGCGCTGCGCACCGAGCCCGTCTCGCTCGACGCCCCGCTGCCGGAGGCGGCCGGCGCCGGAACCGAGCGCTTCGAGCCCGGTTCCGGCGAAGACGAGAACTAGAAGTACAGGCGCACGCCGGCGCCGAGCGCGAAGCCGCCCGCGTCGATCTCCAGCGTGCCCTCGGGCGGCGTGTCGAGCTCCACGGTGGCGCCGCTGAAGCGCCCCTGCACGCCGATGCCGAACTTCGCGCCGACCCGGTAGTCGACCGAGAGCCCCGCGTTGAAGCCCACCTTCGACGCCGAGCGCGAGACGGCCGTGGCCGGCAGCACGCTGACCGAGTCGTACGGGTAGGCGTGGGTGTACTGCGGGCGGTCGAGCACGTCGGCCTCGACGTTGAACAGCGTGGCACCCGCGAAGCCGACGACCTCCCACTTCGGTCCGCGCTTGCCGTAGACGAGGTCGAGGTGGATCGCCGTCTCGGTCAGCGAGACGCCGTCCTGCTCGCCGCTCGCCGAGCGGTGGCGGTTCAGGTACAGCGGGTGGGGAAAGGCCGCGGTGTAGCGCAGGCTCCCGTCACGCGACCCGAACGCGGCGGCGAGCTGCAGCCCGATTCCGCTCTTCAGCCGGTACTCGATCCCGATCTCGCCGCCGGGCCCCGCGTCGAACGCGTAGTCGACGTCGACCGAGCCGTCCTCGGCGAACTCGCGGAAGTCGCGGCTCTCGCTGGCCTCGACCTTGGCCGTGTTGAACACGCCGCTCGCCCAGGCCCGGCCTTCGCCGGCCCGGGCGGGGGCGGCGACGAAGATCGCGACCGCCAGCGCGACTCCCAGATGCGCGCGCGTCATCACTGCACCCCCACCGCGGTCCAGGCGTCGCGGATCGCTCGTTCGACGTTGGAGCCGGCGCCGTAGAGGTCGCGCGCCGACTGCAGGGTGGCCGCGCGGGCCGCCGCGAAGTCCGCCGACGGCGGCAGCATCGCGGTGAAGGCGCGGAAGAACACCTTCTCCACCTGCTCGCGGTTGGCGAGCCCGACGCCGGTCACCGACAGCCCGGAGACGCGGTTGCGGCCGCCTTCGATCGCCAGGAAGAAGGCGTGGTTGGGAATGCCCGAGTTGATGTGCACGCCGCCGTTGTCCTCGCTGCCCGTGAAGCGCACCGAATAGTGGTCGGGGTCGCCGTAGGCCGCGGGGTTCGCCATCGAGCGGATGCCGCCGGGCGTGATCGCGTCTTCGGCCAGCAGCCAGTCGGCGCGCAGCAGCCCCGACCCGGCCTCCTGGTGGAAGAACTCGGCGCCGGCCGCGATGATGTCCGAGAAGCTCTCGTTGAGCGCGCCGGGCTCGCCGAAGTAGATCAGCGCCGAGGTGAAGTCGGTGACCCCGTGGGCCAACTCGTGGGCGACCACGTCGAGCGCGGCCGACCAGTAGTTGACCCGCTGGCCCGTGGTGAGCTGCAGGTTCGAGGGCAGGCCCTCGCCGTAGACCATGATCCCGTCGCAGCAGTAGAAGGCGTTCAGGTAGAAGGTGCTGATCACGGAATCGGAGTAGCCGAAGATGTCGCTGCGGTTGACCGGGTGGACCAGCGACAGGATGCGCCCGTTCTGATCGTCCAGGCCGCGGCGGCCGAAGCGCTTGTAGAGGTAGTCGTAGGTGTAGCCCGCGTAGGCGTGGGCGTCGACGACCGCGCCGTCGGTCCACACGTTGTCGGCGTCGGCGGCGAGGTCCGACTGCCCGAGCGCGACCTGCCCGTTCAGGAACTGCAGGGTGCGGCCCAGGTTGCCGCGCATGTCGAACGTGCGCAGCCGCGGCGGCCGCAACTGGTCGTCGGCCAGGAAGCCGCCGCTGCCCGACAGCACGCTCATCTTCTTGGGGTCGGAGAGCACCCCGGTGCCGTTGCCGACCGCCGACTGCCACTGCAGGTTCGAGTACTCGAACAGCGTCTCGCCGCTGATCGCGTCGAGGAACAGCATGCGGATGTCGAAGCCGCCGTCGCCCGTCGTGTGGGCCTCGGCGCGCCAGGCGAGCGCGTAGCCCGATTCGCGCGGCAGCACGGTCAGCACCGGCGCCTCGCCGACCGGCAGCACCAGGCCGCGCGCGGCGATCGCGGCCTCGGCGTCCCGCGCGCCGAGCTTCGGCGCCACGTCGATCTCGATGCCCTCGTAGAAGGTGCCGAACACCGAGATCGTCTCCGCCTCGGTGCGCTGTCGGACCAGCTCGCCGCCCCACACCGGCACCCCGCGGTGGACCTGGGCGAAACGCTCGTGGACGCGCCCGGGCATCAGCTCGTCGGCTCGCGACTGGCGCAGCCGCAACTCGCCCTGCGCCTCGAGCCGGCCGACCCGGAAGTCCCAGTCCGACAGGGCCGCGCCGCTGCCCGCGGCCACCCGCCGGGTGCCGGGCGGGTCGGCGGCCTGCGCGCTGCTGGCCCCGAGGGCGAGCGCGATCGCGATCCAGAGCGTCTTCTGCATGGCCTGGCTCCTTAGATGGACCTGCCGGCCCGCGACCGGGCAGGACTCCCGATCGTAACCGGAACGGCGGGCGGCCGGCTTTCCCGACCTGCCGCCCAGGACCTAAAATCCGGCTTTTACGCCCAGGCTCCCCCGGGGGCCGGCGCATCCCGTCCCCGGCTTCCGGCGCGAACCGGGACCGACACTTCCGAGGAACACGAAGACATGACGCCTGCCGAACGCTGGGTGGAAGAAGTCGCGGCGAAGACCCGCCCCGACCGCGTGGTCTGGTGCGACGGATCCCAGGCCGAGAACGACAAGCTGGTCGAGGAGATGGTGCAGGACGGCACGCTGCAGCGCCTCCACGAGAAGGAAGCGGCGGGCTGCACGTTGCACCGCTCCCACCCCTCGGACGTCGCCCGCACCGAGCACCTCACCTTCATCGCCTCGCGCGAGAAGGAGGACGCCGGCCCGACCAACAACTGGATGGCCCCGGCGGAGGCGAAGGAGAACGTCGGCAAGCTGTTCGACGGCGTGATGAAGGGCCGCACGATGTACGTCGTGCCCTACGTGATGGGCCCGCTCGGCTCGCCCTTCTCCAAGGTTGGCGTCGAGATCACCGACTCGAAGTACGTGGTCGCCAACATGCGGATCATGACCCGCATGGGGAAGGCCGCGCTCGACCAGCTCGGCGGCGGCGACGAGTTCGTGCCCGGGCTGCACTCGACCGGCGACCTGTCGCCCGACCGGCGCTTCATCGTCCACTACCCCGAGGAGCGGCTGATCTGGAGCGTCGGCTCCGGCTACGGCGGCAACGCGCTGCTCGGCAAGAAGTGCTTCGCGCTGCGGATCGCCTCGACCATGGCCCGCGACCAGGGCTGGATGGCCGAGCACATGCTGATCCTGGAGCTGACGCTGCCCGACGGCGAGGTCCACTACATCGCGGCGGCGTTCCCGTCGGCCTGCGGCAAGACCAACCTGGCGATGCTGGTGTCGCCGTTCGAGAAGCAGGGCATCCAGGTCCGCACCATCGGCGACGACATCGCCTGGTTGCGGCCCGGCCCCGACGGCCGGCTGTGGGCGGTCAACCCCGAGGCCGGCTTCTTCGGCGTCGTGCCCGGCACCGGCCCCGACACCAACCCCAACGCGATGGACACCATCCGCACCAACACGATCTTCACGAACGTGGCGGTGAGCCCGGACGGCATCCCGTGGTGGGAGGGCAAGGACAAGCACCCGCCTGCCGGCCTGATCGACTGGCAGGGCAAGCCGTGGGACCACAAGGGCAAGGCGGCGCACCCCAACGCCCGCTTCACCGTGTCCGCCCGGCAGTGCCCCTCGATGTCCCCGAAGTGGGAGGACCCGCAGGGCGTGCCGCTGTCGGCGATCGTGTTCGGCGGCCGCCGCGCGCGCGTCGCGCCGCTCGTGTTCCAGGCCCGCGACTGGAACCACGGGGTGTTCGTCGCCGCCACCATGGGCTCGGAGACGACGGCGGCCGCGACCGGCGCGGTCGGCGTCGTGCGCCGCGACCCGATGGCGATGCTGCCGTTCTGCGGCTACAACATGGGCGACTACTTCGGCCACTGGCTGAAGATGGGCACGAAGCTCAGCAAGCCGCCCGCGATCTTCCACGTCAACTGGTTCCGCACCGACCACGAGGACGCGTTCCTGTGGCCCGGCTTCGGCCAGAACCTGCGCGTGCTGCTGTGGATGGTCGACCGCATCCAGGGCCGGGTCGGCGCCAAGGAGAGCCCGATCGGCCTGCTGCCCGAGACCGACGAGATGCACCTCGACGGCCTGGCCCTCAGCCAGCACCAGCTCGAGATGCTGATGGCCGTCGACCGCGAGGAGTGGGCGGCGGAGGTGCCGGAGATCCGCGCCTTCTTCGACCGCTTCGGCTCGCGGCTGCCGCAGGAGATGAACGTCCAGCTCGAGGCGCTGTCGAAGCGGCTCGGCGCCGCCGTCGCGGTCTAGAGAGTCGAGGGCGCCGGCTCCCGCTCAGGGAGCCGGCGTCAGCCGCACGCGCAAGCCGTCGCCTTCGTCGCGGACGCTGTGCAACGCCGGCTGCGCGAGGTCGAGCACCACCCGCACCACCGGCGGCGTCAGCGAGTGGCGCGCGATCCGCACCCGCTCGACGATCGCGGCCGCGCCCGTGGCCGCCCGGACCGCGGCCGTGAAGCCGAGCAGGTCGATCACGATCCGCTCCGGCCCCCGCAGCACGAAGTCGCGGAACGTCGCGCCGGGGCCCGTCGCGAGCCACACCGCGGCGCCGCCGTCCTCCGCTTCCACCTGCACGGCGGCCAGCCGCGCTGGTGCCGGCGGCTTGGTCGGGAGCGCCGCCGACGACGCGGAGGAGGGCTCGGGGGAGGCGGCCGGGCTCGGGGCCGGGCTCGCCGCAGCCACGGGCGGGACCCGCTCGAACACCAGATTGAGGTTCGCGCCCTCGGGATAGACGCGCTGCCGCATCGGCGCCATCAGGCAGAACTCGAAGCGGGTGACCTGCCGCTCGCCCTGCTTCAGCGTCTCGACCAGCACGTGCTCGACCTCGGCCGAGCCGACGTCCACGTGGGCGCCCACGGCGCTGGCGTCGACCCCCTCCAGCTCGAGCACGGCGCCGCGCGCGTCGGGCGAGCGCCACGCGTAGCGCAGCGGCGCCCCGTCGCTCTCGATCACGATCCGCGTCGCGCCGGTGCGCCGCTCGGGCCGCATCAGGACCCGGGTCGGGACCGCGGCGCGGCCCTGGGCGGAACGCAGCAGCGGCTCGAACCACTCGGTCGGCAGCGCGAAGTTGAGGTTCTGCCCGCGCAGCGCCGAGTACGAGGTGATGCCGACCAGCGCCCCGCGCTCGTCGAACAGCCCTCCGCCGGACGAGCCCGGCGAGATCGCCGCGGTCGTCTGGATGCGGACCGAGCCGGCCTCCGGCCGGAGCTGGGCGACGAGGCCGTCGGAAATCGACAGCTCGAGGCCCTGCGGCGCGCCGATCGCGAACACCCGCTCGCCGACGGCCAGCTCCTTCGAGGCGCGGATCGACGCGGGCGGCGCCTTGAGCGGCGCCCGCAGCAGCGCGAGGTCGTGGGTGGCGTGCCGCTCGAGCACGTGCGCGGTGCGGGTGCGGCCCGCCTGCTGGAGGCGGACCGAGGCCGCGCCCTGGACGACGTGGCGGTTGGTCACCACCAGGCCGGGAGCCACGACCACGCCGCTGCCCTGGCCGGTGACGGTGCCTGCAGCATCGAGGGCCAGCACCACCACGACCGAAGGCGAGGCGGTCGCGAACACCGTGCTGGCGTCGCCGGGAGCGGCCGGCGGCGCCTGGCCCGCGGCCGCCGCGGCGCAGGCTGCGAACAGCAGCGACGCCGCGCGGGTCACGCCGCCGACTCCAGTTGCGCCGAGACGTCGGTCAGGTCCGACAGCAGTTCTTCGACCTTCGCGTAGCGGCGCAGCGGGCTCTTCTCGAGGCAGCGCAGGATCACCGTCTCGAGCGCCGCGGGCAGCCGCGGGTTCAGCTCGCGCGGCCGCGGTGGCGGCGACTGGATGTGGCTCAGCACCACGGCCATCGCGGTGTCGCCGCGGAAGGGCAGGGCGCCCGTGAAGATCTCGTAGAGCACGACGCCCAGCGAGTAGACGTCGGAACGGAAGTCGGCCGGCTGGCCCTGGGCCTGCTCCGGCGGCATGTAGTCGGGCGTTCCCATCACCGTCCCCGCGGTGGTCAGGCCGGAGTCGCCGCCCGAGCCCTGCTTCACGTTGGAGACCCGCGCGATGCCGAAGTCCATGATCTTCAGCTCGCCGGTCTCGGGCAGGATCAGCATGTTCTGGGGCTTGATGTCGCGGTGCACGACGCCCTGCTCGTGGGCGGCCTCGAGGCCGAGGCACATCTGCTTCGCGATCCGCATGCCGACGCCCAGCGGCAGGGCGCCCTTGCTGCGCACCAGGTCCTTGAGCGTGACGCCCTCGAGGAACTCCATCGAGATGTAGGGCGTGCCGTCCGCGTCCCCGAAGTCGTGGGTGCGCAGCACGTTCTTGTGGGTGATCCGGCGCGCCAGCTTGATCTCCTGCTTGAAGCGCTCGAGGTGGGTGGGGTCGTCCTGGATCACGTCCGGGCGCAGCAGCTTGAGCGCCACCTCCTCGTCGAGCTGGCGGTCGCGGGCGCGGTAGACGACGCCCATGCCGCCCTTGCCGATCGTCTGGTGGATCTCGTAGCGGCCGGCGAACACCGCGCCGGACTGCAGCGACAGCGCCTGGATCTGGGTGCCGACGGCGGAGAGCGCCGCGGTCGTCGCGGTGCCGAGGTCGAGCGCCGTGGCATCGGGCGCCGCCGGGGCGCGTTTCATCGCCGTCATCCCGTCGCGCAGGAAGCCGATCAACTGCTCCTTCTCGCGAAGGTCGGCGAGCAGGCTGTTGAAGGCGCGGGCCAGCACCCCGATCTCGTCCTGGGTGGCGACCGCGACCGCGCCCGAGTACGAGCCGTCGCGCGCCCGCTGCACCAGCGACACCAGCAGCTTGACCGGGCCCGTGATCCGCGAGGCCATCAGGAACGCCGCGCCGAGGCCGAGGCCCATCACGATCAGTCCGACGACCAGCAGGCTGCGGCGGTACTGGCGGAAGGCCGCCATCTCGACCGCGAGGCTGCGCAGGGCGACCAGCGAGCCGACCACGTTGCCCCCGGCCGCCTTGAGCGGCACCCGCACGCCGACGAACGGCTCGCCGCCCAGGTCCAGCGAGAACGGCGTGGTCGGCGCCGCGGCCCCGAACTCGGGCTGCGCGAGCGCGTCGCGCAGCGGCTGCTCGCGCGGTCCCAGCGAGGACACGGCCAGCTCCGGGGTGGCCTGGCGGTGGGTCAGGAACGCGATCTCGGAGTGGGTCAGCTTGCGGATGCTGGCGGCCAGCGCCTCGTCGATCTCGTAGCCGGCGACCAGCACGCCCTTCAGCTCGCCCGTCGTCAGCATCGGCATCGACACGGTGTGGTACGGCTTGCCGCCCTGCAGCCAGACGGTGGCGAACTCCTCGCCTTCCAGCGGCCGCGCCACCACGTCGTCGCGCGAGAGGTCGTCGCCGCTGACCCCGGGCCGGTCGGAGCGGGCGATCAGCATCCCGTCCGGGTTGGTGGCCATGAAGAAGTCGGCCTGGATGTCCTGGCCGCGCTCCGAGAGCTGGTCGGCGACCGAGGCGACGTCCTCCGTCTCCACGAGCGGCTTGAAGTAGGGGTCGTTGGCCAGCGCCCGCACGCCGAGCTTGAGCTTCTCGTAGCGATCGGCCTGGAACGTCTCCCACACGCCGCGGGTGTCGACCAGCGCCTGCTCGATCTCGGCGCGGGCCAGGCGATCGGCCTGGAAGCTGGTGAAGCCGACGGTGGTGCCGACCAGCACGACCACCAGCAGGCTGGTGAAAGCCAGGATCTTCTGGGTCAGGCCCATCAGTACTTCTCGCCCCCGGCGTAGTCCTTGCCGAACTTGTTCTTGTGCTGGACGCGCTTGAAGCCGCGGCCGTCGAGCGAGAGCACCGCGTCCGCGACGCCCTTGTCGGTGACCGTCAGCTCGATGCTCGTCGCCTTCTGCGCCCGCTCGTGCCACGCGGTCAGCGTGTACCTGCCGGGCGGCACGCCCTCGATCGAGAACGCCCCGTCGCGGCGGGCCTGCGCGTACCACGGGTTGTCGCGGACGACGACGATCGCGCTCATCTGCGGGTGGATGTTGCAGTAGACGCGCACGATGCCCGGCTGCTCGAACGCCTTCTCGCCGACCTTGGGGCGCTTGTAGAGGTCGAGGTCGAAGCGGTTGTCGCCCGACACCGAGAACACGTTGTGGAAGATCGGGTCCTCGTTGGGAAAGGTCACCGTCGAGCCCACCGGCACGATCACCAGGTGGGGCCGGAACTCCTTGCCCTTCATGGTGACCGACACCTTCTGGGGCGTCGCGCGTGCCTTCGCCCCCTCGACGTAGACGACGGCCTCGGAGAGGTCCGCCACCGGCTTGCCGTTGCGGTCGGTCATCTCGACCCGGCCGGTCACGGTGGCGGCGGCGGCATTGCCGGCGATGGCCGCCAGCAGCAGAGCGGAGAGCACGACGCGCAAGGGCACCTCCGGGCTACGCGTGAAGAGCGGAAGTCTAGCACCTCATATAATTCCCGCCCCGCAATGGCTCTCTCCTTCCTCGCCGCCGCCGCGCTGCTCGCCGTCGTCGACGGAGAGGCGGCGCTGCGCCACGAGCGGGCGCTGGCCGCCCTCGGCCCCCACCCCTTCGGCGCCCCGCGCACGGCGTTCGCCGCCCAGTACGTCGCGGCCGAGTTGCGCGGGGCCGGCCTCGGCGAGGTGCGGCTCGAGGAGTTCGAGAGCGGCGGGCGGACCGGCCGCAACGTGATCGGCGTGCTGCGCGCCCCGGGCCCGGCGTTCGTGCTGATCGCCGCCCACCACGACTCCGCGCCCGGCGGCGACGGCGCGGGCGGCGGCCCGGCGGGCGTGCTGATCGAGATCGCCCGTGCGCTCCACGACGACCCGGCGCGGCCGCCGCGCACGCTCGTGTTCGCCTCGTTCGACGCAGGCGCCGCGCAGGGCGAAGACTCTGCCGCGGGCGCCCGCGAGTGGTTGCGCCGGCAGGGCGCCGACGCGCGCGCGCTGGCCGGCGCGCTGGTGCTCGGCGGGGCCGGCGCGGCGGGCGGCACCCCCACCCTGCACCCGCTGCCCCGTCCCGACCCGCTGCGCCCGGGCCGCGGCACGACCGCGCCGGGCTGGCTGGTGCAGGCGGCACTCACCGGCGCCGCCGCCGCCGGCGCGCCGTTCGAGGTCCACGGCCCGCTGCTCGGCCCGCTGCAGCAGCCGCTGGCCCGCGCGTTCCGCGTCCCGCTTCCCGGCGGCGACGCGCCGCTGCTGGAGGCGGGACTGCCGGCGCTGCTCGTCTCCGACGGGCCGCCGTCGATCTCGTGGCGCGAGCCCGGCGCGGCGGCCGGTCCGGCCGACGCCGTCGCGCTCGCCCGCGCGGGCCAGGCGCTGCTCGGCGCGACCCGCGCGGTCGCGGCCCGGGTCGCGCCGCCGACGCGCGAAGACGACTGGTTCGCGCTCGCCGGTCACGTCGTCGGCCCGGCCGGCCTCTGGCTCGCGGGCGCGCTCGCCGTCGCCCCGCTGCTGTGGAGGGGCCGGCGGGTCGGTGGCGCCCTCTTCGCCGCCCGGCTGCTCGCGGCCGCCCTGTTCGCGATCCTGCTCTGGCGTCACCCCGTGCCGGCGCTGTGCGCGCTCGGGCCGTGGCTGCTGGCCCTGCACGCCGGTCCGACCCGGCTCGCGCTCTTGCTCGGCGCGGCGCCCGCTGCGGCCCTCGCTGCGCTGGCCACCGGAGCCGCCCTGCGCGGCGGGCTCGGCGGGAGCTGGCTGGGCCCGCTGGACTGGGCGGCTGCGCTGGCGTGCGGGCTGCTGGCGCTCGTGCCGCTGCCCGCGACCGGCGGCGGTGGCGGCGGCGGCGCGCGCCGCGCGGGGCGCGGTCGCCGGGCGGGTCTGCCCGGCAAAGGGCGCTAGAATCGGCCCGGTTCCCGGGCCATGGAGAAGATTCTCGACGGTTCGCTGGCTCGCTTCGAGGTGCCCGACCTCCTGACCTTCCTCAACATGGGGCGCCGCACCGGCGTGCTGGTGATGGAGAACGCGCAGCAGGAGACGAAGCTGTTCCTGCGCGACGGCAACCCGGTGTTCGCCACCTCGACCAAGGAAGAGCTGCGGATGGGCGCGATCCTGGTCAAGCAGGGCCGGCTGGAGCCCGGCGATCTCGACCGCCTGCTCTCGCGCCACGCCGCCGGCAGCCACCGCCTGGGCCAGCTCCTGATCACCGAGAAGGTGCTGCGCGAGGAGGAGCTCGCGCAGTTCCTCAAGGTCCAGGTGTCCGAGGTGATCTTCGACACCTTCGAGTGGAAGGACGGCTCCTTCGCGCTCTACGACGCGGTGCCGCCGCCGGCCTCGGCGATCACGCTGGAGATGGACCTCCAGAACCTGATCATGGAGGGCGTCCGCCGGATCGACGAGCGCGGCCGGCTGAAGGACGTGTTCCGCGACCTCGACATGATCGTCGAGGCGGTCGCCAACCCCGAGCGCGTCAAGCAGAGCGTGACCTTCACCCGCGAGGAGTGGCAGGTCTTCTTCCTGGTCGACGGCCGCCGCTCGATCAACGAGATCTGCCGGCTGGTCGGCAACCCCGACGACACCGCGACGCTGCAGATCATCCACCGGCTGATGGCCGGCAACTTCGTCACCCTCGTGGCCTCGGCGGCGACTGGCGAGCCGCCGGTGCAGCCGACCCACGTGCCGCACCTGCCGCCGCGCGGCGAAGGCCACGGCACCGTCAAGATGGTCGACGGCCAGCCGGCCCCGCCGCCCGCGTCGGGGCGCAGCGGGCCGGTCTCGGTCGAGTTCGCGAACCCGGCCGGTGCCGGCCGCAAGAACCCCGACGACGACACCAAGGGCGTCGTGTCCTCGATGGCCTTCCGCTACCTCGGCGAGGCGGCGAGGGTCACCGTCAGCCGGCTGGTGCTCGTGCAGGGCGGCGACGAGCAGAGCTACCCGCTGACCCGCGACGCCTACACGCTGGGCCGTCACCGCAACAACGACATCGTCATCAACGACCCCAAGGTCTCCGGCTTCCACGCCCGCATCGACCGCACGCCGGAGGGCTTCGTGCTGGTGGACCTCAAGAGCCGCAACGGCAGCTTCGTCAACGGCCGCCGGGTCGAGACCGGGGCGCTGAAGACCGGCGACGAGATCCGGCTCGGCACCGCCCGCCTCGTCTACAAGGTGGACTACACCGCCTCCGCCTGAACGGCCGGGCCATCGCGCCAGGCCGCCCAGGCGGCTCTTCGACACCGCAGGAGGAACAGAAACGTGGCCGAGATCCGACCCTTCGCCGCCCTCACCTACAGGAACTCCACCCTCGAGAAGGTGCTGGCTCCGCCCTACGACGTGATCCCGCCGGCCTACCAGGACGAGCTCTACGCGCGCGACCCGCACAACATCGTGCGCGTGATCCTCAACCGCACGCCGGGCGACGCCGGCTACGCGGAGGCCGGCGAGACGTGGGCGAGGCTGCAGCGCGAGGGCGTGGTCGGGCCCGATCCCGAGCCCGCGCTGTACCTGCTCGAGCAGCGCTTCGAGGCGCTCGGCGCGCCGCGCGTGCGCTTCGGCCTGTTCGCCCGCTTCCGCGCCGTCGACGCCAGCGCGCGCGTGGTGCTGCCGCACGAGCACACCCGGGCGGCGGCCAAGGAAGACCGCTGGAAGGTGCTGAACGCGACGAAGGCCAACTTCAGCCCGATCTTCCTGATGTTCCCCGACGCCGGGTCCCGCTTCGCGGCGCTCGCCGAGAAGGTGTCCGCCGGCGCACCGGCCTGGACCTACACCGACGACGGCGGCGTCGGCCACCGCGTGTGGCGCATCGCCGACGCGGCGCAGGTGGGCGAGCTGCAGGCGCTGCTCGGCGGCGTCAAGAGCTACATCGCGGACGGCCACCACCGCTACGCGACGGCGCTGCGCTACCGCGACGCCAACGGCCCGGACGCCGCCTTCACGCTCGGCTACTTCACGCCGATGAACGAAGGGCTGCTGGTGCTGCCGTACCACCGCATCCTGACCGCGGGCCCGACGCCGACCGAGGCGCGGCAGCGCCTCTCGGAGCTGTTCACGCTGACCGACGCGAAGGACGCCGCCGAAGGCGCCCGCCTCGCGGGCGAGTCGAAGGCGCCATGGGCGTTCGCGCTGGCGTGGCCGCAGGGCGGCGCGCTGGTCGCCGAGGCGAAGCCGGAGGCGGCGTCGCTGCTCGACGAACAGGCGCCTGCCTGCCTGCGCGCGCTCGACACCTACTTCTTCCACAAGGGCGTGATGCCGAAGCGGCTGGGCCTGCAGGACGACGTGGTCAGCTACGTGCACTCGTTCGAGGAAGCGGCGGAGGCGCTGGCCCACGGCAAGTGCGCGATGGCGGCGCTGATGCGGCCGACGCCGGTGCAGCAGATCGTCGACGTGGCCGAGGCCTCGGAGTCGATGCCGGCCAAGAGCACGTTCTTCCACCCCAAGCTGCCGTCGGGCCTGGTCATCCACCCGCTGCTGGTCTGATCCGCGGCAGCGCGCCGCAGGAGGTCGCGATGGCGCACGGGCGCCGCGAGTTCGTGAAGGCCGGTTCGCTGGCGGCGGCCGGCCTCGCTTTCGCCCGCGGCGTCGCCGCGGCGCCGTCCGAGTTCGACCTGCTGCTGAAGGGCGGGCTCGTGCTCGACGGCACCGGCGCGGAGGCGTTCGCCGCCGACGTCGGCGTGCGCGGCGGGCGCATCGCGGCGCTGGGCGCGATCGCCCCGGAGCGGGCGCGCCAGGTCGTCGACGTCGCCGGGCTGCACGTGGCACCCGGCTTCGTCGACATCCACTCCCACTCGGACGGCGACGTGCGCGTCCACCCCGGCGGCGAGAGCCGGGTGATGCAGGGCGTGACCACCGAGCTGACCGGCAACTGCGGCAGCTCGGCTGCGCCCTTCGGCGGCGTCGACGAAGCGTCGCTGCGAGCCGAGTGGGCGAAGGACGGCCTGCCGCAGGTCGACTGGAGCGACGTCGCCTCGTACGGCGCGAGCCTCGAGCGCGCGGGCGTCGCGCTGAACCAGGCGCTGCTGCTGGGCCAGGGCACGCTGCGCCGCCACGTCGTCGGTCTCGTCGACCGGCCGCTTTCGGGCGACGAGACCGCGCGCGTGCTGCGCCTCGTGGAAGAAGGCCTGGAGCAGGGCGCGTTCGGCCTGTCCACGGGCCTCGAGTACACGCCGGGGCGCTACACGCCGACCGACGAAGTGGTGGCGATGGCGCGCGTCGTCGCCCGCCACGGCGGCCTCTACGCCTCGCACGTGCGCAACGAGGAGGCCCGGCTGCTGGAGGCCGTCGACGAGGCGCTCGCGATCGGCCGCCGCGCCGGCTGCCGGGTCCAGGTCTCGCACCTCAAGGCCGCGGGCCGCGTCAACTGGGACAAGCAGGCCTCGGCGCTGCACATGATCGAGGGCGCCCGCCGCGACGGCCTCGAGGCGCTGGCCGACGCGTACCCGTACACCGCCTACTCCACGGGTCTCAAGATCCAGTTGCCGGCCGAGGCGCTGGAGGGCGGCGACGCGCCGATGCTGGCGCGGCTGGCCGACCCCGCGCAGCGCACGGCGATCCGCGCGGCCGTCGCGCGCCAGATCGCGGCGGAGCCGGGCGACCCGGCGCTGATCGTGATCGCGCGGATGACGAAGGCCGAGGACCAGGCGCTGGTCGGCCGCTCGCTCGCGCAGATCGCGGAGGGCTTCGGCGTCGAGCCGGCCGAGGCGCTGCTGCGGCTGCTCGAGCGCGAGCAGGGCGACGTCTCCTTCGTCGGCCACGCGATGAGCGAGGAGAACGTGGCGCGCGTGCTGCGCCACCCGCTGGTGATGCTGGGCTCGGACGGCCGGGTGCTGGCGCCGGTCGGCGAGTGGGCGAAGACGAAGCCGCACCCGCGTTCCTACGGGGCGTTCCCGCGCCTGCTCGGCCACTACGCGCGCGACGGCAAGCTGATGTCGCTGGCCGAGGCCGTGCGCAAGATGACGTCGATGCCAGCGGACCAGATCGGCCTGCGCGACCGCGGCCGCATCGCGCCGGGCAAGGCGGCGGACCTGGTCGCCTTCGACGCCGCGCGGGTGCGCGACACCGCGACCTTCGACGATCCCCACCGTTACCCCGAGGGCATCGCCCACGTCTTCGTGAACGGCGTCGCCGTCGTCGAGCGCGGCCGCGCGACCGGCGCCCGCCCCGGCCGCGCCCTGCGCCGCGGGTAGCCGCGCGAGGGCGCCGTGAGCCTCCCGCGCGACGAGCCCGTCCCCGAGCGGATGGGCCACGTCCGCATCGAGGGCGTCGCCGGCCACGGCGGCATGGGCACCGTCTACGTCGGCTACGACGAGCGCCTCCTTCGACGGGTGGCCGTGAAGACGCTCCGGCGCGACCGCCACGCGAGCCCCGGCGCGCGCGAGCGGCTCCTGCGCGAGGCGCGCGCCCTCTCGCGCCTCGACCACCCCGGGATCTGCCGCATCCACGACGTCGTCGAGCTCGACGGCGCCGACGTGCTGATGCTCGAGTACGTCGAGGGCCGCTCGCTCGCCCAGGTCCTCGCCGGTCCGCGCCTGCCGCGCGGCGAGGCGCTGCGGATCGGGGAGCGGCTCGCGGAGGCGCTGGCCGCGGCTCACCGCGAGGGCGTGGTCCACCGCGACCTCAAGCCCGAAAACGTGATGGTGACCACGTCCGGCGAGCCCCGCATCCTCGACTTCGGGATCGCGCGGCTGCTCGGCGCCCCCGCACCCGCCAGCGCGGAATCACCCGATGCGCCGGGCGCGGGCGCAGACGCGACCGAGCGGGAGACCGCGCCGCTGGCCGCGGGACGCGCCGCCGCCGAGGGGACCGCGGTCGGCGCCGTGATCGGCACGGTGCGCTACATGAGCCCCGAGCAGGCGCGCGGCGCCGAGGTCGCCGAGCCCAGCGACGTGTTCTCGCTCGGGCTCCTCCTGCAGGAGCTGCTGACGTGGCGCTCGCCGAGACGGCCGGAGTCGGTGACGCTCGACCACGTCCGTTTCGGCGACACGGCGCCCTGCGACGAGCTCGGCCCGGAGCTGGCCGCGTTGCTCGCCGAGATGAAGTCGGCGGACGCCGCGGCCCGGCCCTCCGCGGACGCCGTGGCGCAGCGCCTGAGGGCGATCCGCGAGGCGCCGCGGCTGCGTCGGCGCCGGCACCTGCGCCTGGCCGCGGTCGCCGGCCTGCTCGCGCTCGTGAGCGCCACCGCCGTCGTGTCGTACCGCCTCGCCCGTCCGCCAGCGATCGTGCCTCCGGGTTCCCACGCGCGCCTGCTGGTGCTCCCGTTCCACAACGGCAGCGGCGATCCCGCGCTCGACTGGACGCGCCACGGCCTGCGCGAGATCGTCGCCCAGTCCCTCGAGCGCCACGAGCAGCTCGACGTCGTGCCGCTGGGCTCGCTGCCGCAGGAGCTCGGGGCGCGGGCGCTGCAGGGCGAGAGCCCCGCGCCGGCCGAGCTCGAGGCGCTCGCGGAGCAGCTCGGCCAGCCGCTCGTGCTCCACGCCGAGGTGGTCCGCCGCGAGGCCGGGACCGCCCTCGCGTATCGCCTCTACCTCGGCCCCGGCGACCCGGTCACCGGCCAGGTCGAGGCGGGCGACCCGGCCCAGGCCGCGCGCAGCCTGGCGCGGGCCGTCTCGCTGCGCCTCGTCCCGGAGGGGCCGGGCGAGCTGCTGGACCGGCTGTCGGCCGACGCCTACGCGAACCTCAGCTACGCGATCGGCCTCGGCGAGATGGACCGCACGGGCCCGCGCGCCGCGCAGCCGTATCTCGAGGCGGCCATCGCCCGCGACCCGGGCTTCCTCGCGGCGCGCCTCGCGCTCGCCCGCGTGCTGCAGGCGGTGGGCGAAGGCGCGGAGAGCGACCGCCACGCGGAGGCCGTGCGCGCCGCCGCGAAGGGGCTGGGCGACGCGCGGCTGGAGGCCGCCGCCCTGCGCAACCTGGGCACCAACCTGCAGGAGCGCGGCGAGCACCCGCGCGCGATCGCGCTGCTCCAGCAGGCGCTGGCGCGCAGCCGCGAGGCGGGCGAGAGCTACGAGGCGATGGAGACGCTCAACAACCTCGCCAACACCCATTACCGGACCGGAGCGCTCGACGAGGCCGAGAAGGCGTTCGAGGAGGTGCTGCGGGAGGCGCGGCGGCTCGGCAACCGGCGCCGCGAGGGCGGCACGCTCAACAATCTCGGCGGCATCCATTACAACCGCGGTGACATGGGGCGGGCGGCAGAGTTGTGGCGCGCGTCGCTCGCGGTGTTCCGCGAACTGGGCAACCGCAACCTGCAGGCCGTGATGCTCGGCAACCTGGCGGTGATCGAGTCGAGCCGCGGCGACCTGGGCCGCGCCGAGGCCTACGAGCGCGAGCGGCTGGCCATCCACCGCGAGTCGGGCGACCGGCGCCTCGAGGCGCAGGGGGCGTCGAACCTCTCGGAGACGCTCTACGCCCGCGGCGATCTGGCGGGCGCCCGCACGCTCGCGAGCGAAGGGCTCGTGGCGGCCCAGGCCGCGGGCGACAACGACACGGAGGCCTTCCTGCGCTCCTCGCTCGCCGTGTACGCGGCCGAAGCGGGGGAGGCGGAGGCCGCGCGTGCGCAGGTCGAGACGCTGCTCGCCCTGGCCGATCGGCTCGAGGCGCCGGACGCCCGCGTCGTCGCCTGGGTCGGGGCGGGACTCATGCACCTCGCCCAGGGCGACCCGGCCGCGGCCCGCGCGCTGCTGACGCGCGCTCGCGCGCTCGGCCCCGAGGCGCCGTCGGTCGACGTGCTGGAGGCCCGCCTCCACGCGGCCGCGGGGCGATACCGCCAGGCGCTCGCCGCGCTCGACCGCGCCCGCACCCGCGGCGCCACCTGGGGCCCGCGCTGGGAAGACGAGCGAGCCCGCTACGCGCAGCTCGCCGGCGCGCCGACTCAGGGTTCCACGGAGTAGAGGGGCTGGGCGAGGCCTTCGACGCGGTGGGCGCGGAGGCGGACGCCGAACGCGCTCGCGCACGCGTCGCCCGTCAGCACCGACTCGGGCGCTCCCTGCGCCGCGAGCGTGCCGCGGGCGACGAGCAGCATTCGCTCGGCCCACGCCGCCGCGCGCGGCAGGTCGTGGACGACGGCCAGCACCGCCACGCCCTCGCGGCGCACTTCGTCGAGCGCCGCGAACAGCGCGAGCTGGTGGCCGACGTCGAGGTGAGCCGCGGGCTCGTCGAGCAGCAGCACGCGCGGCTGCTGGGCCAGGCCGCGGGCCAGGGCCGCCAGCTGCCGCTCGCCGGCCGACAGCGTGCCGATCCGGCGCGCCGCGAGATGGGCGATGCCGGTGAGCGCGAGCGCACGCTCGACTGCGCGACGGTCCTCCGCGTCCAGAGCGCGGAACGGGCCGCAGTACGGATAGCGGCCCAAGGCCACCCGCTCCTCGACCGTGAACGCGTCGGCGCCGCCTTCGTCGGGCGTCACCAGCGCCAGCCCGCGCGCCAGGCGGCCGCGCGGCAGCGTCGCGAGCGGCTCGCCCTCGAAGCGCACCTCGCCGGCGGACGCGGGCAGCAGGCCCGCCAGCGCCCGCACCAGCGTCGACTTGCCGGCCGCGTTGGGGCCGACCAGGGCCACCGCTTCGCCCGCGCGCAGCGCGAGGTCGACGCCGCGCACGACGTCGCAGCCGCCGCGGGCCACCGACAGCCCGCGCGCCTCGAGCCGTAGCGGAAGCGCCGCGCTCACGCGCGTTCCGGCGCGTGTCGCAGCGCCACCAGGAAATAGGGCGCGCCGACCAGGGCGGTCAGCGCGCCGAGCGGCAGGTCGACGCGGTCGCTGAACGAGCGCGCGGCGAGGTCGGCGACCACCACCAGCAGCGCGCCGCCGAGGAACGAAGCCGGCAGCAGCCGCCGCGCCGCGGGCCCGACCAGCGGCCGCAGCGCGTGCGGCGCGACCAGGCCGACGAAGGGCACCGAGCCCGCGGCCGCAGTCGCGGCGCCGGCCAGCAGCGCGGCGGCGCCCAGCACGCCGAGGCGCGCGGCGCGCACCGGAAGGCCCAGCGAGGCCGCCTCCTCGTCGCCGAGCGAGAGCACGTCGAGCGGACGTGCCAGCGCCAGCAGCAGCGCCCCGCCGACGGCGACCAGCGCGGCGCACAGGCCGAGGTGGGTCCACGAGCGGCCCTCGAGCCCGCCCGCGAGCCAGAACAGCACGGCCTTGACGCGGAACTCCTCGGTGGCGACCAGCAGCACGGAGGTGCCCGCTCCCGCCAGCGCGGAGACGGCGAGTCCGGTCAGCAGCAGGCCCGCGAGCGACGAGCGCCCGATCAGCCCGGCCAGCGCGTAGACGAGCAGCACCGCGCAGAGCGCGCCCGCGAAGGCGGCGGCGGGCAGCGCGAGGTACACCTCGGAGGCCCAGCCGAAGCGGACCGCGATCACGGCGCCGAGCGCCGCGCCGCCGCCGACGCCGAGCAGGCCCGAGTCGGCCATCGGGTTGCGGAACACGGCCTGCAGTGCGGCGCCCACCATCGCCAGCGCGCCCCCGACCAGGGCGGCCAGCAGCACGCGCGGCACGCGCACCGTGGCGAGGATCGCGGTTTCGGCCGGCGGCAGCCCCGAGTCGAGCCCGACCACGTGGCGCAGCACGCCCGCGAAGGGCAGCGGCACGGCTCCCGAGGCGCAGCCGACGAGCAGCGCCACCGGCAGCGCCGCGAGCAGCGCCGCGAACGTCGCCCGCCGCCGCGAGGCCTCGTTCACCGCGGCGCCTCGGGGGCGCTCACGCGCGCGGGGTGGAGGCGATGGGCGAGCGCCCAGGCCGCGTCCGCGGTGTAGTGGCTGACGGCGACCAGCAGCCGGTTGGGCAGCGTGATCGCGCGGCCCTCGCGCACGGCGCGGAGCTGGCTGAGCAGCGGGTCGGCGGCCAGCGACTCGGCGGCGCCCGGCCAGTTGCCGAGCAGCACGACGTCGGGGTCGGACACGAACGCGCGCTCGGCGCCCAGCGGCACGATGCCCTCGAGGCCCAGCTCGGCGCCCACGCTGCGCCCGCCCGCGGCCTCGATCAGCGCGCTCAGCGTGGTGTTCGCGCCGGCGGTGACGCCCTGCGACCAGTACAGCACCCGCGGGCGCTCGGCGCCGGCCAGCGCCTGCGCCAGCGCGCGCAGCTTGCGGTCGTACTCCGCGACCAGCCGCTGCGCGCCTGCCCTCGCGCCGACGGCGTCGCCCAGGGTCAGCAGCGCCGCGCGGATGCCGGGCAGCGAGCCCAGGCCCCGCATCCGGTGGTGGCGGACGCCGGTGCGCTCGAGCAGGGTCAGGAAGTCGGCGTCGGTGTACTCCGAGACGACGACGAGGTCGGCGCGCAGCGCGACCAGCCGCTCCAGATCCGCTTTCGCGAAGCGGACCGCGGTCGCCGGCACCCGGCCCGCGACGTTCGAGTCCTCGGCGGAGTCCGCGAAGCGGGTGACGCCGACCAGGCGCGCGGGCGGCAGGATGTCGACCAGCACCTCGTCGGCGGAGAGGTTGAGCGAGGCCACCCGCTGCGGCTCGACCGCTCGGGCGGGCGACACCGCGGCGACGCCCAGCGCCAGCGCCGTCGTGACGAAGCGGCGCCGCGTCGGGTTCACGCCGCGGCCTCCGGCCGCACGTCGGCGAAGGCGAAGCCGTCGCGGGTGACGACCTCGCCGACGCGGACGCGCAGCGGCGCGCGGAACTCCGGCGCGTCCCAGACGAAGGTGTGGAACTCGCCGTTCTCGCCGCAGGGATCGGCACTCGCGGGCAGCTCCGCCAGCAGCGCGTCGTCGTACGCGCGGCCGACGAAGTGCGGGGGCAGGGCGCTGGGATCGACGCAGGTGAGCCAGGCGCGGGTGCCGGCGTCGATCACCTCGCGCGCGAACGTGCGGGTGTCGCGACCCCACAGCGGGAAGAGCGGCTGCAGCCCGGTCGGGGCCAGCTTCTCCTCGCGGTAGCGGCGCACGTCCTCGAGGAACAGGTCGCCGAAGGCGACCGCCTCGACGCCGCGCGCCTTCGCCTGCGCCATGGCCTCGGCCATCGCGGCCTCGTACGCGCCGTTCGGACACGGCCACGGGATCTCGACCTCGTGCAGCGGCAGGCCGACAGCGTCGGCCTGCGCCCGCACCAGCTCCCGCCTCACGGCGTGCATGGCCACGCGGTCGTGAGTGGAGTTGAAGGACGTGAGAAGCCCCACGACCTCCACGTCGTCGCGCTGGCGCAGGACGTGGAGGGCGTGGGCCGAGTCCTTGCCGCTCGACCAGGCGAGCAGCGCGCGCGTCACGGGCGGTCCGCCGCGACCCGCACGCCGAAGCGCAGCGCGCGGCCGAGCGCGGGATAGCCGAGCACCTCCTCGTAGCGGCGGTCGGTCAGGTTCTCGCCGGCGACGAACGCGGAGATCCCGCGCCCGAAGCTCCAGCGCGCGCGCGCGTCGAGCCGGGCGTGGCCGGGGTTGCGGGTGAGCCCGAGGCCGGCGAAGTCGCTGTCGGCGCGCTCGCCGACCAGCGCCAGCGTGACGCCGGCGGCGAGCCGGCCCGGCGTCGCCGTGAGCGTGATCGCGCCGGAGTGGCGCGGCCGCCGCAGCAGCGGCTCGCCGGCGGCGTAGACGGGGTCGAAGTCGGACGTGGACGTCACCACCTCGGAGTCGAGGAAGGTGTAGTGCGCGGAGATCGACAGGTCGGCGCTCGGCGCCGCGGCCAGCGACAGCTCGAGCCCCTGGGCCCGCGCCGCGCCGACGTTCTCGTAGGTGCCGCGGAACGGCACGAACGAGGCGATCACGTAGCCGATCTGGTCGCGGTAGTCGTGGCGGAACGCGGTCGCCCCGAGCCGCGCGCGGCCGCCGGCGAGCCGCTGCTCGACGCCCACGTCGAAGGTCGTGGAGCGCTCCGCGAGCAGGTCCGGGTTGCCGGCGGCGAACACCGAGGCGCCGAAGCTCTCGAGGAACGTCGGCTCCTTGATGCCCTTGCCCCACGAGGCGCGCAGCGTCGTCGCGTCGTCGCCGCCGCGCGCGCGCCAGGCCAGCGCGGCCCGCGGCACGGCCTCGGTGCCGTAGCTGTCGTTGCGCTCGACGCGGCCGCCGAGCGTGAGGAACACGGACTCGCCGAGCACCACCCGGTCCTGCACGTAGGCGCCGAAGTTGGTGCGCTCGGGGCGCACGAAGTCGGCGGCGTTCTCGCGGCCCACGTCGCCCGTCTCGCGCTCGAGGTCGGCGCCGAACGTCAGCAGGTGCCGCCCGCCCAGCGCGCGCTCGACCTGGTAGCCGGCGGAGAGCCGCCGGTTGTCGTTGAGGAACCCGTCGGCGCTGGCGCTGTCGGGATAGCCGTAGCCCACGCGGTCGCCCAGGCGCGGCTCGAAGAAGCCGGAGTCCAGCGGGTTCTTGGAGAGCTGGTGGCCGTCGTGGTGGCCCACGCGCACGGTGTGGAGGAAGCCGCCGGCGCGGTGGGTGAGCGTGGCCGCCGCCAGCCACTCGTCGCGCTCGATGAACGCGTCGAGGTCGGGCCGGCCGTAGGCCGTCTGGCCCGGGGTGCCGGCGCGGCTGGTCATCGCGCGCAGCACCACGCGCAGCTCGGTCGCGGCGCCGAGCCGGGTCCCGAGCGAGGCCGCGGCGCCCGTCTCCTCGAAGGCGCCGTTCGGCACGTCGTTGTCCGACTCCACCCGCAGCGCGCCGAGGTTCCAGTCGATCCCTTCGCCCGCGATGCTGGCGCCGGCCTCGAGGCGGCGGGTGTCGAAGCTGCCGGCTTCCGCCCCGGCGCGCCAGTCGGGGGCCTCGCCGGGCCGCGCGCGGCGGGTCTGCAGCGCGATCACGCCGGCGATCGCGTCGGTGCCGTAGAGCGCGCTGGCCGCGCCGCGCACGACCTCGAGCCGCTCCAGCTCCAGCGGCAGCACCATGCCGAAGTCGTAGGCGCCGCCCGGCTGGTTGACCGGCACGCCGTCGACCAGCACCCGCGCGTAGCGCGACTCGCCGCCGCGCACGAAGGCCGAGGCCTGGGTGCCGAGGCCGCCGGTGCGGGCGACCGCGACGCCGGGGATCTCCTGAAGGAGGTGCAGCACGTCGGACGGCGCGCGCGCGGCGATCGCCTCGCGGTCGAGCGCGTCGACGCTGACGCCGAGGGTCGCCGGCGCGGCCTCGCCGCGGGTGGCGGCGACCACCACGCTCTCGCGCACGGGCGCGGGCTGCAGGGTGAGGTCGAGCCTCGCATCCTCGTCCGTCGCGAGCGTCGCGGCGGGCGCGCCCTCGAGGCGGAAGCCGGGGACGTCGACGTGGAGCGCGTAGCGGCCGGCGGGGAGGTCGGCGAAGCGGTAGTGGCCCGTGGCGTCGGTGACGGATCGCGCGGCGACGGCGTCGCCGCGCAAGTGGACGACCACCTGCGGCAGGGCTTCGCCTGCGGGTGAAACGAGCCGGCCGCCGAGCGTCGCGGCCTCGAGAACGGATGATCCGGGTGAGACGAGCAGCGCCGCCGCGAACGCGGCGCGGAGGGTGAGGGTGGGCAAGGCGAGTCTCCTGACAGGAGGCTCGACGCGAACGGCAGGGAAGCCACGGCCGAGGTCCGGCGCGCCGGCTTTCCGCAGCTCCTTCACGCGAGGAAGCTCCACGGAACGGTACGTGCCGGGGCAGGTTTCCTGGCTCCCGGATCGTCGCCCGCCCCCGACCTTCCCCGCGCCCTCTCGGGCTCGAGTGGCGGACGCTGCTTCGCGAACATTCGCGAGCGCGCCCCACGGCGGCGAACTCCCCGGCTACAGTGGCGGGACCGCGCAGGTTTTCGACCTGCTTCCCTTTTACCCCCTCGACGAGGGGCACCCCGACGGATGCGCAGGAGTCTGCGTCTTCACCCGAGTCGCTGTCAATCGGGCCGTGGCCGGTGTCGTGGTACCTGGGGGAGGAGGTGGACGAACCTCGAAGCGCGAAGACGAGAAGGACCGCTCGCGTTAGCCGGCGAGTCGCACTCGAACGAGGTGGGTCAGGCCGGTGGCGTCGCGGGCGATCTCGATGTCCAGCGCCTGATCGAAGCAACCCGCGACCAGCGACCGGATCTCGGCCTCCGAGCGCTCGATCAGCCGCCAGTCTGCGCAGTACTCTATCCAAACGCGGTAGGGGTTCCCGGTCGCGATGTTCGTGAAGAACAGGGTGCCGCCCGGCTTCAGCAGCCGGCGAAGGGCCTGGGAGACGACGAACGCCATCTGGCGGTCGCTCAGGTAGTCGAAGAGCCCGCCTGCCATCACGAGGTCGAAGGGGCCCCGCTTCTCGAACGAGCGCACGCCCCGGAGGACATTGCCCTCCACGCACTCCACCCGCGCCAGGGGACGCGTCCGCTCCAGGCCCTCGCGCGCGAACGCCAGCGCATCCGCGTCGGCGTCGTTCAGCACGATGGTCGCGGCGGCGCTGCGGAGCAGCGTGCGTGCCGCTCGCACGTCCGGCGCGCTCCCGCAGGCCATCACCAGCACTCGGGCAGCGTCGTTCGATTCGGCGGTGGTGTCGAGCAACTCGCGCTGCGCGGCGACCTTGTTGCGGTGTTGCTGCGCGGCCGGCGAACTGAGAGCGATGAACTCGAGGACGTCGCTCAATCGCGGCGCCTCGGGCAGCCGTGCGCCGGCGAGGATCATCTCGATCGTCTCGAAGTCCCCGGGGTAGTTGCGCGGCCAGCGCTGGAGCCTGCTGATGAACCGGGACTCGCCGTGGATTCCGCGGGCGGCGCTGGCGGCGTCCTTGATGGCCAGGGTGTCGAGGCCTGCCTGTTCGGCTGCGGCCAGCAGGATGCAGAGTTCGTGCACCGTGCTCACGGCTGCGTGGAAGACTTCACCGGAGGAGCCGGCCAGATGCCGGAGCTGCTCGAGCTTTCGGGTGGCCATCTGAATGCTCTGGACCGGGTCCAGAACTGTGGCCGTGTCCGCCCCGCTTCCGATCGCCGCGTTCACTGGCCACCCCTCTCGGGATGGCGCGGTGCCTCGGTCGCGGGCTTGGCTCGGCCCACGCTCGCCAGGAGTAGAACGAGCAACGTGCCACAAGCTGCCAGCAGGGTCAGCCGCCCCGCCAGGAGTTCCGCGAGGGGCATGCTCTCCACGATCTGACGCACTTCTTCGAAGCCCACTCGCGTGTCCCCCTGCTGCATGTGATGGCGGACAACCTACCTGCCCTCCCGCGCCGGCGCGTCCCCCAGATGGATGACTTCGCGAAGAAACTCCAACTCGGTCCGGACCGAGTTCGGGCACTTCGGGGTTCAGGGCGTGGCGTGGGGCCGGGGCGACGCGAGCTCCGGGTGGAGGGAGTGGCGCTGCTGCCGGTGCCGATCGATTGCAGCACTTCCGTAGTCCCGCTCCGCTTCCAGCGCGTTGTGAGCCGGGCACAGCAGGCGGAGGTTTTCCACGGTGTGCTCGCCGCCGCGGGCCCAGGGCACGCGGCCGTGGTCGAACTGCAGGCTTCCCGTCGCCGGGCAGCGCCGGCCCGTCTCGTCGACGAAGCGGCAGCGGCCGCCGTCGCGCACGTACACCGCGCGCCGCACCGCAGCGGGAACGTGGCGAGTGCGGAAGGCGTCGGCGGACGGATCGCCCTTTCGGGGCCGCGCCGCGAGCCCGAATCGTCGCGCCTCGAGCCGCTGGAGCTTCTCGCTGACGGCCTGATCGACGAGGTCGGCCAGGTCGAGGCCGGGACGCAGCGCCTTGAGGCGCTCCAGCTTCGCCCGCAACTCGGCGCTCGCGGTGAACTGCACGAGGTACCTCGACGGCGCGAGCGGCGCCACGCTCTCGCTCCGTCTTTCGCAGCCTTGTCGACGATCGTGAGCCGCGCCGAGCGCGGGCTCGCCCGGCAACGTCGCGCGGGCGCTGGTTCGATCCGGCCCGCCCGCCGGGGCCCCGGTCGCGGGGCCGAGCGAAGCGGCATCCGTCGGCGGGGCGGCCGCCGCCGCCGGCGCGGCCAGTGCCCGTTCCGGCAGCTTCCGGATGCGGGTGGCCGCGTCCGGGAGGGGTGCGAGCGCGCGGACGAGCGCCTCGATCTCGCGCTTCGACCGGTGTGTCGCGCGTTCGAGCAACACCTCGCGCTCCGCGGCCTCGAGGCTCGGCAGCAGCGGCGCCAGCTCGGCCGCCCCACTCAGGTGCAGGCGCCCGTCGGCCAGCATCGCGAGCAGGAGCGGGTGCCGCCGCGAGGCCCGCGCGATCGTGATGCGCAGGTACGCCTCGTGCTCGGAAAGGTGGAGCGCGCCGGTGCAGTACGCGAACAGCGACGGGAAGGCCCGCCTGGCGTAGAGCCGCCGCTCGTCCACCGCGGCGAGGTGCGCGATCAGCTCGGCCTCGATCCTCCGCGACTCCCCGACGCACCGCGCGAGCCCCCGAAGCAACTCGTCGTCGGAGAGCGATCGAAGCAACTCCAGGCGTGCAGCGTGATCTTCCAATTCGACGACCTCCGACACGGATCATCGTCGAGCCCCCCGCCACACAAGGTCCGCCCGACTCGGTCCGGACCGAGTTTCGGCGCGAAGTGAAGCCCGGTCCGAAGATCCTGGTCGCCGTCCTCTGCTCAGGGTTCAGTGGTGCGCTGCGCGAAGGGGTCACTGGCCCATAGGAGGCGCCACGCCTCCAAGAAGGGAAGCCGGTGGTAGGCGTGCGGATAGAGGCGCGTGAGGTGCTCGCTGAGGCGTGGGTAGTAGTCGGAGTTCATGGACGGAAAAAGGTGGTGCTCGGTGTGATACGAGAAGTGAAGGTGGAGGCGGTCGATCCATCTGGGCACGATCACTGACGTGCTGGAGCTGACGGGGTCCGTGGTGTCTGCGACCGGGTGAAGGAAGTGGTTCGTGAAGACGTAGGCCATGACCACCGACGAGGCCGACAGGAGCGCCAGCGGGCCGAGGCATGTGTACGCCCACCAGTCGAAGCGCAGGAACGCCAGCAGGGCAAGGTGCAGTCCGAGGATGAAGGTCAACTCCGCCAGGACGCGGGATCGGACCCTTGTCAGATGGGGGGGGGGGGGGATGGCAGCAGTCCATGCCGTCCGTTGGTCAACGCGGCGATGACGATACGGCTGATGTACCCGACGAACTGGAAGAGAACCAGAGGGTTCAACGCACGCGCACGGCGATGCGGATAGAGGATCGTCGTGTATGCGCGGGTTGCCGGGGTGGCCTCCTCAGGCAACCACCGGCGATCGGGGTCGCGCGGGGTGTTGGTCTGAAGATGATGGGTCGCATTGTGGACCGCTTGCCAGAGAGTGGCAGGCACCGCGTTCATTCCCCAGCACAACAGTTCCAGTGCTCTGCACAACCTCCCGGGCGAGATCACCGCGTGATGGCTCAGTTCGTGCGCAAAGAAAGCCAGGCAAGCCAGGCTATGACCAACGGCAATCCCTACCAGTGGATAGAACTCGGGGGCGATGACCGCTCGGCAGAGCGAGATTCCGACTCCGACAACCGCGAGATGGGCCGCTGCGTAGGCGAGCTTGGAGGGGCTCCGCCGGAGGGCCTGGGCAGGCAAGAGTGGGCGCAACTGATCGACGTACCCCCGATGAGGGGTGGCCCCCATTCGGCGCGCCGTTTCGGGAGTGTGCCGCTCTGGTTCACCGGCCACGGCGTGAGCGATGGGTGGACGGCCCCTGGCCCCTGGTCACGACGAGGAACGCGATGTTCTGGTCCGGGTCGTGCAGGGTCTGGGCCTCGCCCTGAAGCGCCGTTGGGACCTGTTCCAGAAGATCCCTCAGTTGGCGCTCCGTCCGGTAGCGCAGGTACCAGTCCATGCACGCCTCCATGTAGCCGACGTCTGGGATGTCGGGGACGAAGTTGGCGATCAGGACGCGCCCCCCGGGCCGGGCCGCCTCCAGCATGCGTGCGAGGAGCAGGGCTGCGACCTTGTCGTCGAGGTAGTCGAAGAGGCCGGCGGCGTAGACGAGATCGAACTCGGCGAGCGGGATCGACCGCTTGATGACGGCCTTGATCGATGCGGTATGGGCCAGCACTCTACAGTTGAGGCGCCGTGCGAGCTCCATGGCCACTTCGATGCTGTCGGGGTCCTGATCGAGGCCCACGATCTCGACGGCGTCGCCTCGGCGAACCGCCGCGGACAGCTCCAGCTCGCGCAGGTGGCCACAGGCCAACGCCAGAACTCGGCAGTGGCCGTGTCCTTCACCGCTGGCACGGTCGATGAGTTCTGCCAGGAGGTGCCGCCGGAATCGCACGGCGCGCGTTGCCGGGGAGGAGGTCGTGTAACGGTTGATGGCTCTACCCAGCGGCTGCTGAAACTCGGGCCGCGCGACTCCGTAGATGTGGTCGATGAGGACGGCATCGCCGGCGTAGCCTCGGGGCTTGCTGAAGGCGCGACGTGTGAACGGGTCCTCGTGTATCTGTTCCAGCAGTGAATGACGACGCACCGCACCCACGGCGGCCGGCCAGGTCGCCGGCTCTGCCCTGCGCTGACGATGGAGCAGCTCGACCAGGGCGCCAGTAGTCCGGTACGGCGATGCCGGCAATCGCTCGCTGATCTGCGACAGCTGCTCGTGGAGCGGCGTGCCTCGCGTCATCGGTCCCGCACTCACGAGTGTCCACCATCGAGGGGCTCCGGGCGCCGTGCATCCAGGACCATCTGCTCCTCCCATGCGTGCCTCCACAGGAACGCGAGCCCAAGTACGAGTGTCAAAGAGGCCCCGACACCGAACCAGGGAAGCAGCCCGGTCAACAACTCGCCCGGTTGCGACGTCTCCACGATCCGCCGCACTTCCTCAAAGCCCATTCGGGTCTCCTGTGGATGCGATCCCGGCAAGTTACGGAGGGTGCCCCCGCCGCGCGTCCCCCAAATGAGGGACATTCCCCGGATTTCGGGCGCGCCGGGCCCGCTCCGGTAACATGGGGGGGCAATGAACGACCGCTTCCTGCGCGCCTGCCGGCGCGAACCCGTGGATCGCACGCCCGTCTGGTTCATGCGCCAGGCCGGGCGCTACATGGCCGAGTACCGGGCGCTGCGGGCGAAGCACTCGATGCTGACGCTGTGCCGCACGCCCGAGCTGGCCGTCGAGGTCACCCTGCAGCCCGTGAAGGCGCTGGGGATCGACGCCGCGATCCTGTTCTCCGACCTGCTGCTGCCGCTGGCGCCGATGGGCATCCCGTTCGACTTCCAGTCGGGCGAGGGGCCGGTGATCGAGAAGCCGGTGCGCTCGGCGGCCGACGTCGCCGCCCTGCACCGCTTCGAGCCGCGCCAGGACCTGGGCATGGTGCTCGAGTCGATCAAGATGCTGCGCAAGGAGCTGCAGATCCCGCTGATCGGCTTCGCGGGCGCGCCGTTCACGCTCGCCTCGTACGCGATCGAGGGCGGCCACTCCAGCCACTTCGCGCTGACCAAGTCGCTGATGTACGAGGACCCCGCGACCTGGCACAAGCTGGCGGGCCTTTTCGCCGAGATCGTCGCCGACTACCTGAAGGCGCAGGTCGAGGCCGGCTGCCAGGCGCTGCAGGTGTTCGACTCGTGGGTGGGCGCGCTCGACGAGGCCGACTACCGCGAGTTCTGCCTGCCGCACACGAAGCGGATCTTCGACGCGCTCGCCACGACCGGCGTGCCGACCATCCACTTCGGCACCGGCACGGGCCACCTGCTCGCGGCCCAGCGCGAGGCGGGCGGCGACGTGATCGGCGTCGACTGGCGCACCCCGCTCGACGAGGGCTGGAACCGGATCGGCGCCGACCGCGCCGTGCAGGGCAACCTCGACCCGACGCTGCTGTTCGCGCCGCGCGAGCGGCTGCTCGCCCGCGTCGACGACGTGCTGGCGCGGGCCCGCTCGCGCGTCGGCCACGTCTTCAACCTCGGCCACGGCATCCTGCCGGGCACCCCGGTCGAGAACGTGAAGGCCGTCGTCGAGCACGTGCACGCCGTCACGGCGCGATAGGCGATGTCCGAGACGCTCCCGGTCGCGATCGTCGGCGGCGGCATCTCCGGCCTCGGGGCGGCCCACGCCCTGCACAAGGCCGGCGTGCCGTTCCGGCTGTACGAGGCGGCCCCGCGTCTCGGCGGCGTGATCCAGACCGACCTGCACGAGGGCTTCGTGCTCGAGGGCGGCCCCGACACGATCCTGGCCCAGAAACCGGAAGGCCTGGCGCTGGCCCGCGAGCTCGACCTGACGGACCGCATGGTCGGCACCAACATGGAGCAGCGCACGCTCTACATCCTGACCGGCGGCCGCCTGAAGCCGATGCCGGAGGGCCTGGCCCTCGCGATCCCGACGAAGATGTGGCCGTTCGTGCGCAGCGACGTGTTCTCGTGGCCGGGCAAGATCCGGATGGGGCTCGACGCGGTGATCCCGCCGCGCCGCGGCGAAGGCGACGAGTCGATCGCCTCGTTCATGCGCCGCCGTCTGGGCGGGGAGGCGCTGCGGCTGCTCGGCGAGCCGCTGCTCGCCGGCATCCACGCCGGCGACCCCGAGCAGCTCTCGATCTCCGCGACGTTCCCGCGCTTCGTCGAGATGGAGCGCAAGCACGGCAGCCTGCTGCGCGCGATGCTGGCCGCGAAGAGGGCGGCCCCCGCCGCGGGCGCCTCGCACGGCCCGCCCAGCGGTCAGGGCGGCCCGGGCGGCAACGGCCGCGGCCCGATGGCGCCATTCTTCTCGTTCAAGGCGGGCCTCGGCGAGCTGGTCGACGCGCTGGTCGCGCGGTTGCCCGCGGACGCGCTGCGCACCGGCCGCGCGCTCGAGTCGATCGCCCGCGACGAGAGCGGCTGGACGCTCGCGTTCGCCGGCGGCGAGAGCGTGCGCGCGCGGGCGCTGGTGCTGGCGATCCCCGCGCCGAAGCTCGTGCCGCTGCTGCAGCCGCACGCCCGCGACCTCGTGCAACTGCTGGAGACGATCCCGTTCGTCTCCTCCGCGACGGTGCTGATCGGCTACCGCCGCGAGCAGGTCGCCCACCCGCTCGACGGCTACGGACTCGTCACCGTCGCCGGCCAGCGGATCTCCACGATGGCGCTGAGCTTCCTCTCCACCAAGCGCCCCGGCAGCGCCCCCGAGGGCCACGTTCTGCTGCGCGGCTTCCTGGGCGGCGCCCGCGACCCTGACGTCCTGCGCATGGCCGACCACTCGCTGGTGGCCGCGGTGATCGGCGACATGAGGTCCCACCTCGGCCTGTCCGGCGCGCCGCTGTTCAGCCGCGTCTACCGCTGGCCGCAGACGACGCCGCAGATGACCGTGGGCCACTTCGGCCGCATGGAACAGATCGACCGCCTGACGGGCACGCTGCCCGGCCTGTTCCTCACCGGCGCCGGCCTGCGCGCGACTGGCATCCCCGACTGCTACGGCGACGCGGTGAAGACCGCGGACGCCGCCCGCGCCTTCCTCGAAAACGCGGGGTGACGCCGCTCACCCGGGCCTGAACCCGGTTGTTGACTGCGCCTCCGGCCCGGGCGTAGCGTTGAGATTCTCCACACCAACGTCCGGCCGGCGTCCACGCAGCCCATGCTTCAGGGGCGGAGGAAGGGGGCCTTCGACCGCCCATGGACCGTCTCGACGATTTCGCAGACGCGCTGCTCCAGGCGACGCCCGAGGGCCGGGTGCTGGCCTGGAACCGCGAAGCCGAAGCGCTGTTCGGCGTGCCCGCCGCGCAGGCGATCGGGGAGCCTCTCGACCGCCTGCTCGGGCTCTCCGAGGCCCCCTGGCTGGAGGCCCTCTCGGCGCCCGACGGGCGCCTGCGCATCGACGTGGCCGTCGCCATCCGCGACGGCACGCCGCTGCGCGTCGAGCTGGCCGTGCGGGTGGCGCCGGCGGCCGGCCCGCACCCGACGCGCCTCGCCATCAGCGCTCGCGACGTCACGCTCACCCGCTGCCGCGAGCAGGCGCGGGTGCTCGAAACCCGATTCCGCGGGCTGCTCGACGCCGCCCCCGACGCGCTGCTGATCGTCGGCCCCGAGGGCCGCATCCTGCTCGCCAACCGGGAAGCGCTGCGGCTGTTCGGCTATCGAGCCGAAGAGGTCACCGGCCTCAGCGTCGACGCGCTGGTGCCCGCCGCCGTCCGCGGGCGCCACTCCGCGCACCGTTCCGCCTTCTTCTCCTCCCCCGAGACGCGGCCGATGGGGGCCGGCCGCGAGCTCTCCGCGCTGCGCCGCGACGGCAGCGAGTTTCCCGCCGAGATCAGCCTCTCGCCGCTGCAGAGCGAGGTGGGGCCCCTCGTCGCCGCGGCCGTGCGCGACGTGACCGCCCGGCGCCGGGTCGAGGCGCGGTTCCGCGGGTTGCTGGAAGCGGCTCCCGACGCCATGGTGATCGTCGACGAGGCCGGGCGCATCGTGCTCGTGAACTCGCAGACCGAGCAGATGTTCGGCTACCGCCGCGACGAGCTGCTGGGCCAGAACGTCGAGGTCCTGATCCCCGAGGGGCGCCGCGCGGGGCACGCCGCCTTCAGGGAGTCCTACTTCGGCGCGCCGGTGACGCGGCCGATGGGGTCCGGGCGCGACCTGGCCGCGCGACGCAAGGACGGCTCCGAGTTTCCGGCGGAGATCTCGCTCTCGCCGCTGGAGACCGAAGAAGGACGCCTGGTGAGCGCGGCCGTGCGCGACATCAGCGAGCGGCGGCGCTTCGAGGAGCTGCGGCGCAACGCCGCGGCGGAGGCCGAGGGCCGGCGCCGGGCCGAGGAGCAGAACCGGCTGAAGAGCGAGTTCCTCGCCAACATGTCGCACGAGCTGCGCACGCCGCTCAACTCGATCGTCGGCTTCGCCGAGCTGATCCACGACGGCAAGGTGGGACCGGTCAACGGCGAGCAGCGCGAGTACCTGGGCGACGTGCTCTCCGCCGCGCGTCACCTGGTGCAGCTCATCACCGACCTGCTCGACCTCTCGAAGGTCGAGGCGGGCCGCCTCGACTTCGTCAGCGAGCCCGTCGACCTGGGCGCCCTGGTCCACGAGGTGTGCGACACCGCGCGGCCCCTGGCCCGCGCGCGCCGGCTCGACGTCGAGGTCGAACCGGCCGCGCGGCACGTCCGCGGGGATCCCGGCCGCCTGCGCCAGGTGTTGTGGAACTACCTCTCGAACGCCCTCAAGTTCACGGCCGACGGCGGCCACGTGTGGGTCCGGGTCGTCGCCGACGGCCCGGAGCGCATCCGCCTGGAGGTGGAGGACGACGGCATCGGCATCGCGACCGCCGACCAGCCGCGGCTGTTCCAGGTCTTCCAGCAGCTCGACGCCGGGTCCGGCAAGCGCCACCCGGGCACGGGGCTCGGGCTGGCGCTGACCCGGCGCCTGGTCGAGGCGATGGACGGCCAGGTCGGGGTCGACAGCGCCCCGGGGCGCGGAGCCCGCTTCTTCGCGACGCTGCCGCGCGAGATGCCCGCCGCCGGGGGAGGCTGAGACTTGGCCGCCCGCGTCCTGGTCGTCGACGACAACGCCGCCAACCTCAAGCTGCTGGGCGCGGTGCTGCGGCTGGCCGGCTACGAGGTCGCGACCGCGCGCGACGCCGTCGAGGCCGAGGTCGAGCTCCGGCGCCGACCCCCACAGGCGGTTCTGCTGGACCTCCAGATGCCGGGGATCGACGGCTTCACCCTGGCCCGCCGCCTGCGCTCGGAGCCGAGCACGCGTGGGCTCCCGCTGATGGCGGTCACGGCCTACGCGGGCGAGCACGACGAGCGCCGCGCGCGCGAGGCCGGCTGCGACGACTTCGTCGCCAAGCCGATCGACACCCGCACGCTTCCGGCGCGGGTCGCGCGCCTGCTGGAGGCCTGTCGATGAGCACCCGGGTCCTGGTCGTCGAAGACAACCCGACGACGCTCAAGATGCTCTCCCTGGCACTGCGCACCGCGGAGTTCGACGTGATGGCGGCCGCCGACGGCGAAGCCGCCCTGGCGCTGGCCCGCGAGCGCCCGCCGGACGTCGTGATCCAGGACCTCGTGCTGCCGGACATGGACGGCTTCGAGCTGCTGCGGCGGCTGCGCACGCTGCCCGGCGCCGAAGGCGTGCCGGTGCTCGCCCTGTCCGGCTTCCTCGCGCGCATGGAGGAGGCGCGCGACCGCGACCTCGGCTTCACGGCCTTCGTGGCCAAGCCGATCGAGCCGTCGCGCCTGGTCGAGATCGTGCACCGCTGCCTGCCGGGCACGCCGCGCGCTTCGCCGAGGCCGGGCCAGGGCCGCCGGATTCTCGTCGTCGACGACGAGCCGGCGGGCCGCAAGCTGCTGAGCGTGCAGCTCGGCCTGCTGGGCTACGAGGCCGAAGAACACGCCGCGGCCGGCAGCGCCCTGGTCCGCGCCCGGGCCGGCAACGTCCACGCCGTGCTCTCCGACCTGGTGATGCCGCTGATGGACGGCTTCGAGCTGTGCGCCGCGCTGCGCCGCGACCCGCGCACGGCCGCGCTGCCCGTGGTCCTCTACTCGTCGCTGCTCGGCGAACCCGAGGACCACCGCGAGGCGGCGCGGGTCGGCGCCTCGGCGCTGCTCGCGCGCGGCGCCTCGGTGGACGAGCTGGTTCACGCGCTCGAGGCACCGGCGCGACCTGCCGAGCCCGACCGCGAGCGGCCGTGGCCGCGGCTGCGCGAGCGCCTGGCGGAGGCCGCACTGCGCGTCGCCCACCTGGAGAAGCGCAGCGCGCTGCACCGCGCCGAGCTGTCGCTGCTCGGCAGCGTCGTCGAGGCCGTGACCCACGAGCGCCCGCTGGCCGAGGCCCTGCGCGAGATGCTCGCCCGCTGCATGAGCGCGGCCGGCGCCACCCGCGGGCTGGTGGCGCTGCAGGGAGCCGGGCTGGTGGCGGCTCACGGGCTTCCGGCCGAGGCGGCCGGGACCCTGGCGGCCGCGCTCGCGGCGGAGGTCCCGGCCTCGCCCGCGGAGCCTCGCATCGCTCACGCCAGCGGCGCCGGCGGGCCGGACTGGCTGCGCGCGGCTCGTGCCGACGCCGCGCTGATCGCGCCTTTCGCGCTGCCGGACGGCGACGGCGGACTGCTGGCCCTGTTCGGCCGCGAAGGCGACTTCGACGAGGACTGGGAGGACTTCGCGCGCGCGGTCGCCGCCCAGATGAGCCAGGTGGTGGCCCTGACCCGGGCTTTCGGCGAACGGCGCGCCGCGGAGGCGGCGCTGCGCGACGCGCAACGCCGACTGGAGCACGTCTACCGCTCGAGCCCGGCGGTCACCTACGTGTTGCGCCTGGCCGACGGGCAGGCCGTCTCCGTCTGGGTCAGCGACAACCTCGAGCGTCTCCAGGGCAGCCCGTCGGCCGCGGCCCTGCGCCCGGGGTGGTGGGAGGAGCGGGTCCACCCCGACGACACGGCGCTCGCCTCCGATTTCGGGCCGCTGCTGGCGACCGGCGAGCAGCGGCGGGTCTACCGCTTCCGCGACGAACGCACCGGGCTCTACCGCTGGGTCAGCGACCGGCAGCGGCTGGTGCAGGTGGACGACGGCCCGCCCGAGGTGGTCGGGACCTGGGTCGACGTGACCGACCAGGTCGAGGCCGAGAACGCGCGCCGCGCGAGCGAGGAGCGCAACCGCGAGCTCGAGGAGCAGTTGCGCCACGCCCAGAAGCTGGAGGGCATCGGCCGGCTGGCGGGCGGCGTGGCCCACGACTTCAACAACCTGCTCGGGGTGATCGCGGGCCGCGCCGAGCTGCTCCGCCGCCAGGCGCCCGCGGGCAGCAGCCTCGACGCGGGGCTGGCCGAGATCCTCGACACCGCGCAACGGGCCGCGGAGGTCACCCGCCAGCTCCTCGCCTTCAGCCGCAAGCAGGTGATGCGGCTCGAGCCGATCGATCTCGCCGCGGCGATCGGGCAGACCGAGCGGCTGCTGCGCCGCCTGATCGGGGAGGACGTGGAGCTCGTGACCCGGCTGCCGCCCGATCTCGGCGTCGTGCATGCCGACGCGGGCCAGTTCTCGCAGGTGCTCGTCAACCTCGCCGTCAACGCCCGCGACGCGATGCCGCGCGGGGGGCGCCTCACCCTCGTCGGCAGCACCGTGACCTGCGACGAGCAGTGGTGCGCGAGCCGCCCCGGCACGCGGCCTGGTCGCTACGCCTGCCTCGAGGTGAGCGACACCGGCGAGGGCATTCCGCTCGACGTGCAGGCCCGGATCTTCGAGCCGTTCTTCACGACCAAGGAGCCCGGGCGTGGCACCGGCCTCGGCCTCGCGATGGCCTACGGCGTGCTGGCCCAGCACGGAGGCTCGATCGAGGTCGAGAGCGAGCTCGGCGTCGGCAGCACGTTCCGGCTGTGGCTGCCGCTGCTCGCGGATGCCGACGTGGTCGAACCCGGGTCCGCCGCGCCCCCAGCGGAGGCCCCGCAGGCCGTCGGCGGCGACGAGGTGTTGCTCGTCGTCGAGGACGACGTCGCCCTGCGCGGCCTGCTCGAGGAGATCCTCGACGAGGCGGGCTACACGGTCCACGTCGCCGCCACTCCCGACGAGGCGCTGGCAGCGGCGCTGAGGCCGCCTCCGGTCGCGCTGATCACCGACGTCGTGATGCCGCGCCTGAGCGGGCCCGAGCTGGCGCAGCGCCTGGGCACCCGGCTGCCCGGCCTGCGCGTCCTCTTCATCTCGGGTTACAGCGAGGCCCTCACGGGGCGCGAAGGCCTGGGGCCGGGAGTCCGCCTGCTGTCGAAGCCGTTCGGGGCCGACGAGCTGCTCGCCACCGTGCGAGCGATGCTCGACGAGGCCTGAACCGAGGCCGAGGGCCCCACGAGGCTTGACGAGTGGGTCGGCGCGACCTCTGAGACAATGCGCGCCGCCATGCGTCACCGCACCCCGCATCCGTGGGTCGCCGCGCTTCTCGCCCTCGTCCCCTCCGTCGCAGCGGTGGCCGCGCCCTCCGAGCCCGGCCTGGTGCCGCCCGTCGCGCTCGCGGTGCCGCTTGCGGCGCCGCCCGCCCTCGACGGTCACGTGCTCGGCGATCCCGCCTGGAGCGCGGCGCCGGCGGCAGACGGGTTCCGCCAGACGACCCCGCAGGCGGGGGCGCCGGCCTCCGAGCGCACCGAGGTGCGCTTCGGCTTCACCCGCGACGCGCTCTACGTCGCGATCGTGTGCCACGACTCGGAGCCGAACCGGCTGGTCGTCTCGGACAGCCGCCGCGACGCCTCGCTCGACGACACCGACAGCGTGCGGATCGCGCTCGACACCTTCTTCGACCGCCAGAACGGCTTCGTGTTCGGGACCAACCCGGCGGCGGTCGAGTACGACGCCCAGTTCTCGCGCGAGGGCCAGGGCGACGGCGACTTCAACCTCAACTGGGACGGCGCCTGGCGCGTGCGCACGACGACGGGCGAGTTCGGCTGGAGCGCGGAGTTCGAGATCCCGTTCCGCACCCTGCGCTACCCGTCGCAGGAGGGTCCCCAGGCGTGGGGGCTGCAGGTGCAGCGCAACATCCGCCGCCGCAACGAGACCGCGTACTGGGCCCCGATCCCGCGCCAGTACTGGCTGACCCGCGTCTCCGCCGCCGGCTCGCTGCAGGGCGTGCAGCCGCCGCCGCAGCGCAACCTGACGCTGACGCCGTACGTGCTCGGCCGCGGCGACGAGCGGGCCGGCGTGCCGCGCGACGAGGACCTCGACGTGGGCGGCGACCTCAAGTGGAGCGTGACGCCGTCGCTGACCCTCGACGTCACGGTCAACACCGACTTCGCGCAGGTCGAGGTCGACGAGCAGCAGGTCAACCTCGACCGCTTCTCGCTGTTCTTCCCCGAGAAGCGGCCGTTCTTCCTCGAGAACGCGGGCAACTTCTCGATGGGGTCGTCGGGCTCGACGGAGCTGTTCTTCAGTCGCAGCATCGGCCTCGCCCCCGGCGGCCAGGTGGTGCCCATCCTCGGCGGCGCGCGGCTGTCGGGCAAGCTCGGCGGCTTCAACGTCGGCGCCCTCAACATGCAGACGCGGAAGGTGGCCGGGCTCACCCCCGCGTTCAACTCGACGGTGCTGCGCGTCGAGCGCGAGCTGCCCAACCGCTCGGGCGTCGCCGCGCTGTTCACCCACCAGCAGGCGACGGGCGACGGCGCGCCGGACACCCTGCGCGGGCAGACGTACGGCCTTGACGGCCGGCTGGGCCTCGGCCGCTACGGGCTGTTCTCCGGCTTCGTGGCCCGCACCGACGCGCCGGGCGCGGGGCGCGCCGAACACGCCCTGGACGCGACGTTGTCGCTGAACGCGCCGGGCTGGGAGGCGTTCATCTCGTACACCGAGGTCGGGGCGGGTTTCGCGCCGCGGCTCGGCTTCCTGCAGCGCACCGACTTCCGCAAGCCCGCGGCGCTGCTCTTCCACAGCAGGCGCATGAACGGGTGGCTCGGCCTCCACGAGATCCGGCCCCACGTCTCGTACAACGGCTACTGGAAGCCCGACGGCTTCCAGGAGACGGGCTACCTCCACGTCGACAACCACTGGGAGTTCACGAACGCCTGGGAGGTCCACACCGGGGTCAACTTCCGCCGCGAGGGCCTGCGCCAGCCGTTCGAGATCTACCCCGGCGTGACCGTGGCCCCCGGCACCTACGACCACGCAGAGCTGCAGCTCGTCTTCTACACCGACCAGGGCAAGCCGCTGAGCTTCGAGAACACGCTGATCCGCGGCGGCTTCTTCGGCGGCCGACGCACCACGCTGCGGCCGACGCTGAAGGTCCGCCGCGGCGAGCAGGTCAGCGTCCAGCTCCGCTACGAGCGCAACGACGTCGACCTGCCGACGGGCGCCTTCGTCACCAACCTGGTGCGCGCGCGGCTCGGCTACAACTGGAACCCGCGGCTGTTCGTGCAGGCGCTCGTGCAGTACAACGACCGCGCCGACCTGTGGTCGACCAACGTGCGCTTCGGCTGGCTGCGCACGGCCAACACCGGGCTGTTCGTCGTCTACTCCGAGAACCGCGACCTCGACGAGCGGCTGCCCGGGCTGCCGGTGCGCGACCGCAGCCTGGTCGTCAAGTGGAGCCGCCGCCTCGAGCTGCTCGACTAGCCCCGGCTACTTCAGCGACTCGAGCGCCTTCCTCGCCATCTCGCCCATCGGCGAGTCGGGCGCGAGCGCGATCACCTTCTCGAAGTCGGCGCGGCACTCCTGCTGCTTGCCCAACTGGAGGTACGCGAGCGCGCGGCGGTAGTAGCCGTCGACGTAGGCCGCGTCGCGCGCGATCGCCAGCGTGAAGTACTTGATCGCCTCGTCGGTGGCGTTGGCGTTCAGGAAGTTGACGCCCATGTTGAAGAACACGTCCGCGCTCTGGATCGTGCTCTCGTCGAGCGTCGCCAGCAGCTCGCGGCCGCGGTCGAGCGCTCCGCCCTCCAGCGCGGCCTGGGCGGCGATCGCCCGGATCTGCTGGTTGTCCGGCTGCGCGGCGAGCACCTTGCCGAGCGACTCGAGCGCGGCCGGGTAGTTCTTCTCCTGCAGGTGGCACAGGCCGATGCGCTGGTGGATCGTGATCGCGTGCTCGGGCAGCTCGCCGAGCAGGCGCTCGAACTCGGCCCGCGCTTCGGCGAAACGGCCGGCCTTGAACGCGGCTTCGGCGGTGTCGAGCGCGGCCACGACCTCGACGCCGGGGCCCTTCGGCTTCGCCTTCTCGAGCGGCACCACGACCGGGCTGAGCCGCACCGACTCGCCGGGCAGGTTGACGGCGATCGCCTTGGTCTCGTAGCCCTCGGCCTCGATGTCGATCTGCCAGTTGCCGGCGGCGATGCCGCCGAGCGCCCACTTGCCGTCCTTGCCGGTGGTGACGGTGGTGCCGCCGCCGCGCTCGGGCAGCATCAGCTTCACCTTCGCGCCCTGGATCGGCGCGCCGTCGGCGTCCGTCACGCGGCCGGCGATGCGCCCCAGGCCCTTCCAGTCCTGGGCCTGGACCGGCACGCAGGCCACGCCCACGAGAAAGAGAAACACCGCCAGCCGCTTCAGCATCGACATCGACACCCCCGGGGAATAGCCCCCGATTATAGGCAGCCTCGCGCACGCGCCCTTAGAATCACCGCTTCACCCCACCCGAGGAGGTCGTCTGGGTCGCAAGAAGCGCAACCGGGCCGAGGCCGTGCCATCCGGCTCGCCCGCTCCGGCTCCGTCCCCGCGGGCGTCGCGCCGAACGGTCCTGGCCGGGGCGATCGGGCTGGCCGCGCTCGCGGCCGGCGGCTTCGCCTGGTGGCAGCAGGCGCGGCCGCTGCCGCGCGAGCGCGGCCTCGACGTGCTGCTGGTGTCGATCGACACGCTGCGGGCCGACGCGCTCGGATCGTACGGCCGCGCCGGCGCCGACACGCCGCTGCTCGATCGCCTCGCCGCGGGCGGCGCCCGCTTCGAGCAGGCGCGCTCCCACAACGTCGTCACGCTGCCGGCGCACGCCAACCTGCTCTCGGGGCGGCTGCCGCTGGGCCACGGCATCCGCGACAACAGCGGCTTCCGCTTCCCGGCCGACGTGCCGACGCTGGCCACCGTGCTGAAGGACCAGGGCTACCGCACGGCCGCTTTCGTCTCCGCGTTCGTGCTCGACTCCCGCTTCGGGCTCGACCGCGGCTTCGACGTCTACGACGACCGCCTCGGCGGCACCGAGGTGCGCACCGAGTTCCTGGTCCCGGAGCGGAGCGCGACGCGCACCGTGGCCGCCGCCGCGGAGTGGTGGCGGCAGCACGAGGGCTCGCCGCGCTTCGCGATGGTGCACGTCTACGAGCCGCACTTCCCGTACGAGGCGCCGGAGCCGTTCCGCTCCCGCCACGCCGCGCAGCCCTACCAGGGCGAGGTGGCCGCGGTCGACGCGGCGCTCGCGCCGCTGCTGGAGCCGATCCTGTCCCAGGGCGCCTCGGGCCGCACGCTGGTGGTGGTCACCGCCGACCACGGCGAGTCGCTCGGCGAGCACGGCGAGATGACCCACGGCATCTTCGCCTACGAGCCGGCGATCCACGTGCCGCTGATCGTCTACGGCCCGCGCCTGCTGAAGCCGCGCACCGTCGACCAGCCGGTGAGCCAGGCCGACCTGATGCCGACCCTGCTCGACGCGCTGGGCGTCGCGGTGCCGGAGGGCGTCGACGGCCGCAGCCTGTGGCCGCTGATCCACGGCCGGCGGCTGCCGCCGGCGCCGACCTACTTCGAGTCGCTGTCGTCGGCGCTGAACCGCGGCTGGGCGCCGCTCTACGGCGTCGTCGACGCGCCGCTCAAGTACGTCGACCTGCCGATGCCGGAGCTCTACGACCTGGCTGCCGACCCCCGCGAGACCCGCAACCTGGCCCCGTCGCGGCCGCAGGACCTCGAGCGGATGCGGGCGTTGCTCGGCCGCCTGCGCGCCGCCGACCGCGGCATCAGCCGCGTCGCCGAGGAGCAGGCGGCGCTGGAGCGCCTGCGCGCGCTGGGCTACGCGGCCGGAGGCGCGGCCGAGATCAAGCAGCGCTACACCGACGCCGACGATCCCAAGAACCTGATCGCGATCGACACCCGCATCCGCGAGGTGATCCGCCTGTACCGCGCGGGCGACTTCGAGGGCGCGCTGCGGCTGTGCCTCGAGAACATCCGCGAGCGCCCCGAGATGCCGATCAGCCACCTGCACCTCGCGTTCCTGGAGCGGGCCCGCGGCAACATGAAGGCGGCGGTCGCAGCGGCCCGGCGCTCGTTCGAGCTGCGCCCGCTCGACGGCGAGGCGGTCGCCCTCTACGCCGTGTACCTGACCGAGGCGGGCGACGCGGCGGAGGCGGTGCGGGTCACCGAGCCGTACCTGGACGCCATCGCGCCCGACCTCGACGTGCTGACCGCGCGCGGCATGGCGCTGGCGCGCACGGGACGCTTCGCCGACGCGCTCGCGACCTTCGCCCGCGCGCGCCAGGTCGACGCCACCAACGCGCTGACCCGCGTCAACGAAGGCACGGTGCACCTGATGCAGGGCGACGGCGCGCGCGCCCAGGCCGCGTTCGAGGCGGCGCTGGCACTCGACTCCGACGTCGCGCGCGCCTACAACAGCCTGGGCGTGATCGCCATGCAGCGCAACCGGCCCGCCGAGGCGGTGGAGCTGTGGCAGCGCGCCGTGGAGCTCGACCCCCGCGACTACCAGACGCTGTTCAACCTCGGCCTGACGCTGCGCCGCATGGGCCGCGTGGCCGAGGCGCGGCACTACCTCGCGGCCTACGTGCGCGAGGCCCCGCGCGCGCTGGAGGCGCGCGACATCGCGCGGGTCGAGGCCTGGCTGCGCGAGGGCGCGTGAAGCGACGGCTCGCGGCGTGCGCGGCGCTCGTGCTCGTCGCCGCGGGGTGCCGCGAGCGGGTGCCCGAGGCGTGGCCGCAGGCGCCGGTGATCCTGGTCTCGATCGACACCCTGCGCGCCGACCGCGTCGGCGCCTACGGGTACGGGAAGGGCACGACGCCGCACCTCGACGCGCTGGCCCGCGAGGGCGTCGTCTTCGAGCGCGCGATCAGCCCGGTGCCGCTGACGCTGCCCGCCCACGCGACGCTGCTGACGGGCCGGCTGCCGCCGCGCCACGGCGTGCGCGACAACCTCGGCTTCGCGCTTCCCGCAGCGCAGTCGACGCTGGCCACGCGGTTTCGGGCCGCGGGCCGGCCAACGGGGGCAGCCGTCTCGTCCTACGTGATGCGCGCGGCCACCGGCCTCGCGGCCGGCTTCGAGCTCTACGACGACGCGCTCACCGTCGACGCCGCGACCGCTTCGCTGGGCGCGCAGCAGCGCGACGGCGCCGTGGCCGTCGAGTCGCTCGCGCGCTGGATCGAGACGCAGCGCGAGAGGCCCTTCTTCGCCTTCCTCCACCTTTACGAGCCGCACACGCCGTACGCGCCGCCGGAGCCGTTCCGCTCCCGCTTCGGCGACCCCTACGACGGCGAGGTCGCCTACGCCGACGAGCTGCTGGGGAAGCTGCTCGCGCGGCTGCGGGCCGCCGGCCTGCACGACAGCGCGGTGATCGCGGTCACCTCGGACCACGGCGAGATGCTCGGCGAGCACGGCGAGCAGGAACACGGCTTCTTCCTGTACCGGGCGGCGCTCGAGGTGCCGCTCGTGCTGCGGCTGCCGGGCGGCGCCCACGGCGGGCGGCGCGTGGCGGCCCCCGCCGGCCTCGCCGACGTGGCGCCGACGCTGCTCGAGCTGGTCGGGCTGCCCGCGGGCGAGACCGACGGAGCGTCGCTGCGCCCCGCCATCGCCGGCGCGCCGCAGCCCGCGCGGCCGCAGTACTCGGAAACGCTCTATCCCCGCCTGCACTTCGGGTGGAGCGAGCTGTTCGCGGTGACGGACGAGCGCTTCCGCCACGTGCGCGCGCCGCGGCCCGAGCTCTTCGACCTGAAGACGGACCGGGCGGAGAGCCGCAACCTGGCGGCGGAACGGGAGAGCGTCGTGGCGGCGATGTCGGCCTGGCTCGACGGCATCGGGACCGCGGGAGAGACCGCCGCGCCGGCGCCGGTCTCCGCCGAGGCCGAAGAGGCGCTGCGCTCGCTCGGCTACGTCGGAGGCGGTCGCGCGCCGCAGCCGGCGGCGGGTTCGACGCTGGCGGACCCCAAGGACAAGATCGGCGTCTACGAGGACTTCCGCCGCGCGACCGGGCTGCGCCGCGCCGGCGACGAGGCGGCCGCGATCGCCGCGCTGCGCGACGTCGTGCGCCGCGAGCCGGGCATGCTCGACGCGTGGGAGGCGCTCGGCACGGCGCTGCACGCCGCGGGCCAGGAGCGCGACGCGATCGCCGCGTTCGACCGCGTGCTGCGCGGCGATCCGGGCCGTGCCGCCGTGCACCTCGCGCTCTCGCGCATCCACGCACTCGGCGGCCGCGTCGAGGTCGCGGCACGTCACGCCACGGCCGCGGCGAGCGGCGATCCCGGCCGCGCGTTCGAGACGCTCGCCGAGCTGATGCTGCAGCGCGGCCGCCTCGCGGACGCGGTGCAGTACGCGCAGCGCAGCGTCGCAGCCGACCCGCAGCGTGTCGCCGCCCACTTCGTGCTCGGTGTCGAGGCTCGCCAGGCGGGCCGCTGCGCCGACGCGCTGCTGGCGTTCGATCGCGCCGAGGTCGCCCGCGCTCGGCACAAGGGCCTGGTCGTGCCGGGCCTGCACGCGGGCCGCGGCGACTGCCTCGCGCGGCTGGGCCGCGAGGCCGAGGCCGAGCAGGCGTTCCGCGAGGAACTGGCCGCGCTGCCGTACTCGCGCGAAGGCCGGCTCGGGCTGGCCCTGCTGCAGAAGTCCGCGGGTCGCGACGCGGACGCCGCCGAGACGCTCGTCGGCCTGGTGCGCGAGCACCCCGCCCCGGCGGCGGACGACTACTGGACCGTGGTGCGCACGCTGGCGGCGTTCGGCGAGCGCAAGGCGGCCAGCGGCTGGGCCGAACAGGCGCGCGCGCGTTTCCCCGCCGACCCGCGCTTCCGCGGCTGAGGCGGGAGCGGGAGGCGGCGCTCAGCGCTCGCGCGCGAGGATCACCCAGCCGCGGCCGGTGTCGACCGGCGCCGAAACCTCGCCGGGCCCCAGCGCGGCGGCGGCAGCGCGCAGCGGCTCGGCGAGGTCGGTGACCCGCACCGCGCCCAGCGCGCCGCCCGACGCGGCCGAGGGGTCGCTCGAGAGCTCTGCCGCGACGCGCGCGAAGTCCTCGCCTTCCGCGAGGCGGCGGCGCGCCTGCGCGGCCGTCGCCGCGGCCGCGACCCGGATCAGGCGCAGGCGCACGGTTCCCGGCTCGGGCGGCGCGGCGGTCTCGGCGCGGGACGCCGCCAGCGCCGCCGCCGCCCCGGGATAGCCCGGGGCGGCGGCCATCAGCCGCTCGAGCAGCGGCGTCGCCTCGCCGCCGCGCCCCGCGCGGCGCAGGATCGCGGCGCGGAAGAACAGCGCGTCAGGGTGGCGCGGGTCGCGCCGCAGGGCCTCGGCGAAGGCCTCGCCCGCCTCGGCCTCGCGCCCGGCCGCGCCGAGGGCCAGGCCGCGCGCGACGTGGCGACCCGCCGCGGCGGGCTCGAGGCGAACTGCGGCTTCGGCCTCAGCGAGGGCGCGGCCCGCCTCTCCGCGCGCGCGGTAGAGGTCGGAGAGGGCCGTGCGCACGTCGGCGTCGTCCGGGGCCGCGCCCCGCGCGGCTTCGAGGTCGGCGGCGGCGCTGGCCAGATCGCCGGCCTCGAGCGCCAGGCGTCCGCGCGCGAGCCGCAACCCGGCGTGACCGGGCACGGCCGCGAGCCCGCGGCGGATCGCCTCGGCCGCTTCGGCGGCCCGGCCTGCGGCGCGATACGCCTCGGCGAGATAGGCCCACGCCGGGCCGACGGCCGGCGCCATGCGCACCGCCTCCTCGAGCGGGGCGGTCGCTTCGGCGAAACGGCGCAGGTCGACCAGCGTGCGCCCCAGGTAGTAGGAGACGTTGAACGCGGGGATCGGTGAACGGGCCAGGCGCTGCAGCAGCGCGAGGGCGCGCGGCAGGTCGCCCGCGGCGTAGAGCCGCACCGCCTCGCGCGAGTCGACCTGCCAGGCGCTGAAGGCGCGGACCTGGTCCTTGGGGTCGGCGCCCGAGGGCGAACCCGCGAAGCCGCTGCCGCCGACGTAGCCGAGCGCGGCCAGGCGCTCGGCCGCCGCGGAATCGGTCGCCGCCGGTGCCGCGCCGCCGTCCGCCCGGTGCCGCGCGAGCGCCGCCGCCATGCCCGCCGCGAGCGGGGGGCGGGCATCGGCGAGGTTGCGCGTCTCGCGAGGGTCGTCGCGGAGGTCGTAGAGCTCCGGCCGTGGCGCCGAGACGTACTTGTACCCCTCGCCGCGCAACGCCCGCAGCGGCGCCCACCCGAAGTGGATCTGCCCGTAGAGGCTCTCGGCGTAGGCGGGGGCGTCGGGCAGCGGCCGGCCCGCCTTCAGCTCGGCCGCGCGCGACGCGCCGCTCGTCGCGACCGGCGGCCGGCCCAGCAGCTCCAGCAGCGTCGGGAGCAGGTCCACGGCGCGGAACTGGCCCGCGACCTTCGCGCCGGCAGGCAGCGCTCCGGGCCAGCGCAGCAGCAGCGGCACCTTCAGCGTCGTGTCGTAGACGAGCAGCATGTGCTCCGCCTCGTCGTGTTCGCCGAGCCCTTCGCCGTGGTCCGAGGTGACGACGACCAGCGTGCCGCTCGCCAGCCCGGCCCGGTCCAGCGCCATCAGCAGGCGGCCCACCTGGGCGTCGGCATAGGCGACCTCGCCGTCGTAGGGCGAAGCCGCGAAGCGACTGCCGAACGGCTCGGGCGCCTCGTACGGCGCGTGCGGGTCGAACAGGTGAACCCAGGCGAAGAACGGGGCCTGGCGCGACTGCGACAGCCAGCGCAGGGCGGCGTCCACCACCTCGGAACCGCGTCGCTCGGAGCGCGGCTCGCCGCGGGTCGGCGGAGCGGAGAAGGGGTCGTCGTAGACGTGGAACCCGCGATCGAGGCCGGACGAGCGGGACACGGGATAGGCGCCGACGAACGCTGCCGTGTCGTAGCCCGCGGTGCGCAGCAGCGTCGCGAGGGTCGGCCAGCGCGGCGACAGCGGCCCGTGGCCGTTGTCGCGCAGCCCGTGCTCGAAAGGGTGGCGTCCGGTGAACAGCGTCGCGTGCGACGGCCGCGTCATCGGCGCCGCGACGATCGCCTCCTCGACGCGGACGCCCTCGCGTGCGAGCCGATCGAGCGCCGGCGTCGCGGCGCCCGCGTGGCCGTAGGCGCCGACGCGGTCCGCCCGCAGCGTGTCGATCGTGACCAGCAACAGGTTGGGGCGAGGCGGAGCTTGTGCCGACGCGGACCACGCGAGCAGGAGGGCGGCGGCCACCGTGAGCGGGCGCGGCATCGGCGGGCATTATCGACGGGAAGGTCGACTCGCGTGCGATACCATGGCGGCCACTCCACCGACTTCGACCCGGAAGACGAAACTTGCCCATCGCTGTCCCCAGGCGCGCTCCCGCGACCTCCACCCGGTCCCGACGCCTCCTCTTCGTCGGCGCGGTGCTGCTGCTGGCCGCGGCGGCGGGACTGGTGCTGAACCGGCGCTCCCCGCAGCGGCCGAACGTCCTGCTGATCACGATCGACACCCTGCGGGCGGACCGCGTGGGCGCCTACGGCCATCGCGAGCCCACGACGCCCGTGCTCGACGCGCTGGCCGCCCGCGGGGTGCGCTTCGCGAGCGCGCAGAGCGCCTCGCCTCTCACCGGGCCGTCCCACGCGACGCTCCTGACCGGGCACTATCCGCCGGTCCACGGCGTGCGCGACAACGCCCGCTTCACCATCGGCGCGCGCAGCACGACGCTGGCGGAGCGGTTGAGCCGGCTCGGTTACCAGAGCGCCGCTTTCGTCGCTGCCTTTCCGCTGGCCGGGGCGTTCGGGTTCGGGCGCGGGTTCGCGGTGTTCGACGAGGGCCTGGTCCCCGCGGCCCAGTCCGGCCAGGTCGCGGAGCGGCCCGCGGACGCGGTGGCCGGTGCCGCGCTGCCCTGGCTGCAGGCAGCGGCCGCTCGCGACGACGCGCCCTTCTTCGCCTGGGTGCACTTCTTCGACCCGCACCAGCCGTACGCGCCGCCGGAGCCGCTGCGAGCCCGCTTCGCGGATCCCTACGACGGCGAGATCGCGTTCGTCGACTCCCAGGTGGGACGCCTGCTCGAGGTCCTGCGGCGGGCGGGGGTCGAGGAGCGGACGATCGTGATCGTGGTGTCCGACCACGGCGAGAGCCTCGGCGAACACGGCGAGTCGACCCACGGCCTGCTGCTCTACGAAGCGACGCTGCGGGTGCCGCTGCTGATGGCCGGTCCCGGCGTGCCCGCGGGGCGCGTCGTCGAAGAGCGCGTCGGCACCATCGACGTCCTGCCGACCCTGCTCGGGCTTCTCGGGCAGCCGCTCCCCGAGGGGCTGCACGGGCGCGACCTGCGACCGTCGCTGGCGGGTCGCGAGTTGCGCCCCGAGCCACTCTACGCGGAGAGCCTCTACGGGCGCCTCAACTGCCGCTGGGCGCCGCTGCGGGCCTGGACGCACGGGGACCTGAAGCTGATCGCCGGGCAGCGCGACGAGCTGTTCGATCTCGCCACCGACCCGGCCGAGCGCGACGATCTCGCCGCCGTCCGGGCCCCGGACACGACCCGCCTGCGCGGCGCCCTCGAACGCGCGCTGGCGGCGATGGCCCCCGGGGGCGATCGCGCTTCGCCGGCCGCGCTGTCGGCGACGCAGGCCGAGTCGCTGCGGGCGCTGGGCTATGTCGCGGGTGGTGGTGGTGGCGGAGCGCTCGACGCGCCGGGGCTGCCCGACCCGCGGGATCGCGTGGCCACGCTGGAGCGCCTCCGCGTCCTCGGCGGCGCGGCCGGGGAGGCGGCGCCCGCGGCGCTCGCCGAGGCCCTGTCCCTGGCCCGGTCGGACGCGGACAACCCGCTGGTTCACGAGCTCGTCGTCGGGCTCGCCGTGCGGACCGGCCAGCTCGCCCTGGCTGCCGAGGCGCTGGGGCGTTTCGTCGAACTCGTCCCCGAACGCGTCGAAGCCCGCGAACAGCTCGGCAGCCTGCTGCGATCGCTGGGCCGGCTCGAGGAGGCCGAGCGCGAGCTGCGCCGCGCGGTCGCGGAGAGCCCGGCCGGCGCCACCGGCGTTCGAGTCGCCCTGGCCGACACGCTGATCGCGAGAGGATCGCTGCCGGAGGCGGAGGCGCTGCTGGACGGCGTCCTCGCCCGCGAGCGGGACTCCCGCGCGGCCCTGCTGGCCCAGGCGCGACTGAAGCAGGCCCAGGACCGGGGCGGCGAAGCCCTGGCACTGCTCGAGGCCGTGGCCGAAGCGGGCGGCAACGACCAGGAGGCGTTGCTGGCGCTGGCCGAGGCGTACGCCCAGGCCGGTCGCCCGCGGGCGTCCTTACAGGTGGCCGAGCGGGTCCTGTCCGTTTCGCCGGCGCACCCCTGGGCGCTCGGCCTCGCGGGGCACGCCCTCGCGGTCGAGGGGCGCCGCGCCGAGGCCCTGGCGCTGCTGCAGGACGCGCTTCGCGCGGGCCCCCGGCGCTCCCAAGTGTGGTCGCGGCTGGCGGCCGGCTTCGAGGCCGCCGGCGAACCCGGGCTGGCCACGCGCTGTCGCGTCGCGGCGCGCACCGCCCCCTGACGGGCGGAAAAAGAAACGGCCCCGGGGGCGGGCGCCCCCGGGGCCGAGTGAGCGACGGAACGCGCTAGAAGGTCAGGCGCGCGCCGAAGCGGATGATGCTGGGCGAGAGGATCTCCTCGATGCGGCCGAGGCCCGGCTCCGCGCCCTGCGACGTGTTGGTGAACAGCGTCGAGTTGGCCCAGCGGTAGCGCGCGAGCACGGTGCCCGCGTTCATCACGTTGAACCACTCGGCGCTCAGCGTCACGTTCGCGCCGCCGAGCTTGACGTTCTTGGCCAGGCGCAGGTCGAGGTTCCAGAGGTTCGGGTAGCGGTTGGTGTCGACCTCGGGAGTCGCCAGCGCCGAGACCGTGCCGTCACGGCCGGCCGCGAGGCGGAGTGCGGTCGGGTAGGGGCCGCCCTGGCGGCCGAACAGTGCGCCGGAGACGTCGAACCCGGCGGGGAGCTGGACGAGCCCGTTGGCGTAGACCTGCCACTTGACGCTGGAGTAGAACGACGCCTTGCCGGAGCCGCCCGAGAGCAGCGCGACCTGGCCGCCGTCGACCAGCGGGTCGGTCTCCGTCGCGCCGGGGTTGCCGAGGAAGCTGACCGGGGTGCCGTCGAAGTTCTCGACCCAGTCGTTGAGCGAGAAAGCGACGCGGCCCATCCACTTGTTGGAGAGGCGCTTCACCGCGGTCAGCTCGAGGCCGCTGAACGTCGTCGAGTAGTCGGGGCGGTTGGTGCGGATGCGGCCGCCGCCGCCGGCGGTCACGAGGGCGGCGTTCGGCGACGCGGTGCGGGCCGAGAAGCCGTTGGCAGAGGTCACGGCGCCGAACGTGTAGTCCGACGGCCCGATGATCGGGCACGAGCCGATCGTCGGCTCACCGGAGCAGGCGCCGGCGAGGCGGGGGCGGTACTCCCAGTCCAGACCCTTGCGCCAGGTGTAGGCCGCGCCGACCGCCAGGTTGGGGCCGATCTCGCGGTCCACGCCGATCACGACCTCGTGGTCGCGGCGCGGCTTGAGGTCGCGGTCGATCTTGTTGACGGTCGAGCCGACGGCACCCGGGTTGCGGGGGTCGATGTTGACGTTGTACTGGAAGTTGCCGAGCTGGACCTCGTTCGGCTGCACCACGCGGTCGCGGTTGGCGTCGTTCCAGCCGTAGGCCAGGAAGCCGTACTGCGACGGGTTCTCGTTGGCGACGTTGCCGAACGAGAGCTGGTCGGCGTAGTAGGCGTACGACGCGCGCGCCACGGTCTTGCGGGACTCGTCGAGCGCGTAGCTCATGCCGAAGCGCGGCGAGATCGTCTTCCAGTCGATCAGCACGTCGGAGCCGCCGTACTTGAGGGCCGGCACCACGTTGGGGAGCGACGGGTTGGCGCCCGCCTCGGAAGGCAGATTCTGGGCCGTCTGGCTGTCGTAGCGCACGCCGAAGTTGAAGGTGGCGCGGTCCTTGGTGAGCGTGTCGCCGACGTAGGCGGCGACGTACTTGCCGCCGTACTTGATGACGCCGTCACGCGCGACCCAGGCGACGTAGTCGTCGGCCGCGTTGATCACGCCGACCAGGCCGTTGCCGCCGTAGTGGGTGATCGAGGTCGTGGTCATGTCGCGGTACGCGAAGCCGAACTTCAGCTCGTTGTTGCCGCCCATGCCGTCGAAGAAGTAGCTGCCGTCCCAGTTGAAGTGCCACTGCGGACGCACGGCCGTGTAGTCGATGTAGGAGCCCGTCGCCACGCCGCGCTCGTAGTCGAGCGTGAAGCTCTGGTCGGTGCCGCCCGCCGGCGAGAGGGTGAAGCCGGTGTTGTAGTAGGCGCCCTTCACCGACATGAAGAGGTTGGGCGAGAACGTGTGGTCGACCGTCAGCTTCCACAGGCCCGGCGGGTAGTTCTTGCCGCCGACCTTGTCCTCGTAGGCGTTGTCCTGGTTCCAGTTGAAGCTCGACGGCGTGTTGAGCCCGAAACCGGCCAGGCGGCCGAACTTCTTCTTCTTGCCGTCGAACCAGAAGGCCGACACCATCGTGTTCGACGACGCCTGCCAGTTCAGCTTGGCGTTCATCGACTCGAGGATCGTGTCGTCCTTGGTCTGGGTCAGCGTGAAGAGCTTGATGTCCTGCTTCCCGTACGTGAAGTAGAACCACAGCTTGTCCTTGAGGACCGGACCGCCGAGGTCGAAGCCGTAGTCGGAGATCTTGTTGATGTGGTTGGCCTTGTCGCTGCCCTGCAGGCGCGAGTCGTTCTTCAGCGAGTCGGGCACGTTGCCGAACGAGGTGTCCTTGCCCGAGTAGAAGAAGCGGCCGCTGCCGGAGAAGCGGTTGGTGCCGCGCTTGGTCGTCATGTTGATGCCGATGCCGGCGCCGGCCTGGCTGACGTCGAGGCCGCCCGTGGTCACCGAGATCTCGGAGAAGGCGTCGAAGTCGAAGTAGGTCGGCGAAGCGCCGGTCGCCGACATGTCGGTGATGACGATGCCGTCGAGGTTGAAGTTCTTGTCGGAGGAGTCGGTGCCCTTGCCGCCGGCGGCGGCCTGCTGGCCGTTCTCGTTACCCGCGATGTTGACGCGGTCGATCAGCACGCCCGGCACGTTGCGCAGCACGCCCCAGGGGTCGCGCGCGTTCGGCACCTGCTGCAGCTCCTCGTTCGTCATCGTGGTCGCGGTGCCGCGCTTCTTGGTGTCGACGAGCGGCGTCTCGCCCATGACCTCGACGGTCTCCTCGACGCTCGAGACCTTCATCGGGATCGTGAACTCGATGTTCTCGCCCGTGGTCACCTGCACGTTGCGGGTGACCGTGGCGAAGCCCGAGAGGCTCGCCGCGACCGAGTAGCGTCCGCGCTCGAGGTTCAGGAAGCGGAACGCGCCCTGCGGGCCGGTGACCGCCGTGCGGCTGCCGGTGTCGCCGCTCAGCGTCACGCTGACGCCGGGCAGCACCGCGCCGGATTCGTCGGTGACGGTGCCGTAGATGTTGCCGCCGGAAATCTGAGCGAACGCGGCGGGCGTCAGCGCCAGCAACAAAGCCAGCACCAACCCTGTGGCTCTTCTCATCAGAGTCTTCCTCCTACTGGGAACGGTTGCGGTACGAACGGGGAAAGGGTGCACATCGTTTTGCAAGCGCTCTGCCAGAAGAGTCCGCGGTGTCGAAATACTCCACAAGCAGCTGAAAACAAAAGGAATGTCTATCGACCTGCTCGGCTGCACACGGATCGATAGATTCGAATTGTTGGATTTTCATACGGTCCAGTGGATGACCTTGCGTCCCGTGGAATACTGAACGCCTTTCCACGACTTTCTTCCGGGAGGGGTTCGATGAGAGCTGCCCCGCGCATGGCGCTGGTTGCCGCGGTCCTCGCCTGCGGCCCGGCCGCCGGGTCCCAGGCGCCGCCGGCCCCGGTGTTCGGCACCGACGTCTCGCTGGTGCTGCTGCCGGTGTTCGTCAGCGACGCCCGCGGCCGCGCCGTGCGCGGCCTGCAGGCTTCCGATTTCGTCGTGGAGGACGACGGCCAGCGCGCCGAGGTCGTGCTGTTCCGCTACGTCGACGCCAGCGAGCCGGTGACCGGTTCCGACGACCACGAAGGCGCCCCGGCGCTGACGTCGGCGGCCCGCCGCCGCTTCCTGCTGCTGTTCGACAAGACGTTCACGACCGTCGCCGGCCTGACGCGCGCGCAGAAGGCGGCCCACGAGTTCGTCACCCGCCGCCTCGCGGACACCGACCTGGCGGCCGTCGCCACCTTCGACGTGTTCCGCGGGCTGCGCCTGGTCGCCAACTTCACCGAGGACCGGGCGCTGCTCGCCCACGCCATCACCACCCTCGGCGTGCCGCAGCTCACCCGGATCGCCGACCCGCTCGGCCTCGCGCTCGACCTGCAGGCCACCGACATCGCCACGGCCGGCCGCAGCCGCGAGACGGAGACGCCGCAGGCGCTGATCGACAGCGTGACGGCCCTGGTCGCCCGGCAGATGCGGGCCGCCGACCGCGAGCAGTACCGCGGCCACCTCGACACCCTGGCCACCGGCCTCGAGGATCTCGCGCGCGGCCTGCGCCACGTCGAGGGCCGCAAGCAGGTGCTCTACTTCTCCGCTGGCTTCGACAGCGAGCTGCTCGTCGGTGCCCGCGACTTCGCGGCCACCAACTCCTCGGAAGCGATCGCCTCGGGCGCCCTCTTCGAGGTCGACGGCCAGGCCCGCCACGGCGACCCGCGCACCCGCCAGCGCTTCGCCGACGTGACCCGCGCCCTCTCCGCGGCCGACACCGTGCTGCACTCGGTCGACGTCACCGGGCTCGCGGCGGACACGGAGCTCGCGTCGATGCAGCCCTCGGCGCTGCGCGTGCGCGAAGGCGCGGGCCGCGAGTCGCTCAACCTGCTGGCCAGCGACACGGGCGGGCGATTGTTCAAGGATGCCAACGACCTCGGCACGGCGCTCGACGAGATGCTCGAGCTGACCTCGCGCTACTACGTGCTGGGCATCCAGCCGCGCGACGCGAAGGCGCCGGGCGAGTTCCACAAGCTGAAGGTGAAGGTCGAACGCCGCGGCGTGCGGCTGTCGCACCGCCCCGGCTTCCACGAGCGCGCTCCCGCCGCGGCACGGCCGGCGCTGCAGCGCCAGTTCGAGGCGGCGCAACTGCTGATGACCGGCGCGGGCGACGCGCAGATGCCGTTCGCGAGCTTGTGCCTGCCGTTCCCGGAGACCGCAGAACAGCAGACGCTCGGCCTCGTGGTCCAGGTGCCGCGGGAGTCGCTCCGCTGGGAGGCCGGCAAGCCGGAGGCGCTGGAACTCTACGCCTACGCGGTCGATCCGGACGGCCGGGTCCAGGACCACATGGCCCAGCTCGTGCGTCTCGAGCCGGGCGACGCCGAAGCCCGGGGGGCCGCGCGCGGCGTGTCCTTCTTCGGGAAGCTGCAGGTGAAGCCCGGGGCCTACACGCTCCACGTCATGGTCCACGAGCGCGACAGCGGTCGCTCGGGCTTCCAGTTCCTCGACGTGGCCGTGCCGCCGCGCGACGCCCGCACCGGCTTCCTGCTGCCGCCGGTGCTGGTCGAGGACCCCGGCGCCTGGGTCAGCGTCGAAGTGGGGAAGGCGGGTTCACCGTTCGACATCGACGGCCAGAAGTTCCTGCCGCGAGCCAGCGGCACCGTGCGCAACGGCGCCGCCGAGAAGATGGTGCTGATGGCGTGGGAGCCCGGCGCGGCGGGCGACCCGGCCGCCGACCTGCAGATCTGGACCTCGCTCGTCGACGGCGACGGGCAGCGCCGTGCGCCCGGCGCCGTGCGCGTCGAGAAGGTCCTCCACGAGGCGGACGGCCGCCGCACCTACGTGCTCGCCTACGAGCCGCAGGTCGCCGAAGCGGGCGACTACACGCTGCGCGTCAGCGTCGGCGAGGCGCGCTCGATCCTCGAGTCGTACGCGCGCCTCAAGGTCGTGAACTAGACGCTCGCCGATCGGCCCGTCAGCCCGCGCAGGGCCGTGCGCGCGGACCAGACGCACAGGCTGCCGAACAGCACGAGCAGCGTCTGCGTCGGGGTCGCGTACCAGGCGCCGAGGTCGAGGCTGTGTGGCACGTTGACGAGCATGCCGACCGCGAAGGTGGTGACGGCCAGCGTGAGCAGCCCCTCGCGCAGCAGCGCCAGCACGAACACGCCGAACATCGCCAACGTCAGCGGCACGGCGACCAGCGGCGAGAGGCCGGACTGCAGCGAGTCGGGCAGGCTGATCACCAGCGCGACCGCGAGCCCGGCCAGCCACTGCCGCCGCAACGCCGCGCGGGCGCCCACGAACAGCAGGACCATCGCCATCGACGCGAGCCCCGCGAACACGGCGCGGTCGAGCAGCAGGCGCACGTTGTCCGCGACGCCGCGCAGCGCGTCGAGATGGAAGGCCCGCGGGAACGGCGGCGGTTCGCCCAGCGCGTGGAGGACGGCGTTGACGCCGGCGATCGTCAGCGCCATGAATGCCGCGTAGGCGAGGCCGGACAACACGTGATGGCCGACGAGCGGGTCGGAGACGCGGCCGGCCAGCAGCCGCGTCCACGAGATCAGCGCGTCCGGCCAGTGCCGCCGCACGAACGGCTCGAGGGCCAGGTAGACGAGCCACAGGCTGCCGGCCGCGACCAGCGCTTGCCCTGCTCCGCGCACGGCCAACCCCAGCTCGTCGTTCAGCGAGGCGACGTGGTCCGCCTCCAGCAGCCAGGAGACGACGCCGATCGCGAACGTCGTCGCGGCCAGCGCGCCTGCCCCGCGGCGGTCCACCCGCCCGAGGCGGAGGTTGCGCCGCGCGAGCAGCGCGCTCGCGCACAGCGCGCTCACCAGCAGCGCGACGCCGACCCGGTTGGCCCAGAGCTGCCCCGCGTCGAGCCGGAAGGCCTGCTCGCGCCACGGCCGCGTCCACGGCATCACCAGCTCGAACGAGACAGGGCGGCCGCGGTACGAGGCGGCTTCGATCCGGATCGGGATCTCCGGCCGCTCCGGGAACACGCCCTCCCACGCGAAGCGGCGGTCGGCGTGGAACGGCGGCGTCCAGCGCGGGGGCACGGCTCGGAACGCGGCGAGGTCCAGCCGCGCTTCGTCGAAGAGTGGCAGCCAGTCGGGCTCGGTCGGCGCAGGGGCGTCGTCCGGCTCCACCTGCGGCGGCACGGAGTAGAAGTCGACCAGCCGCCCCAGCGTGTCGTACTCGACGCCGGCCATTCCCGATAGCACGACCGGCGGGTTGGCGGAGAACACCCGGCCGCCGGCCGCCGAGGAGACCAGAGGCCGCGGGCTCTCCCGGTGCCACAGGCGCACCACCGGAGGCCGGCCCGTGTCGAGCCCCTGCCAGCGCTGCGGCGATCGGTCGCGGGCGGCGACGTGCTGCACGTACTCGTAGTCCACCAGGAAGCCCCAGGCCGAATCCGCGCGCGGGGTCGCGTGGCCCGTGCGGGCGAGCAGGTCGCGTCCGCGGTCGACCAGCGCCTCGGGCGGCCGCTCGAACGGGACCACCTGCAGCACGCTGCTGGGGCTGAAGGCGACGACGAACGCGAGTGCCCCGAGCACGGCGATCGCGAGGCGCGCGTACACGCCGCGCGGCGTCAGACCGGAGAGGCCGCCGGCGGCGGCCACCATCTCGGGCGACGGCGTCTCGCCCGCGGCCAGCGCGGCGGCCAGCGGGTCGCCCCCGGGCAGCGCCGCGGCCACGGCCAGCGCCGAGGGTGGCCGGCGCGCCGGATCCTTCTCCAGGCAGCGCAGGATCACGCGCTCGACACCGGGGTCGAGGTCGGTGACCAGCTCCGACGGGCTCGGCGGCTCCTGCGACTCGTGCTGACGCACCAGCTCGATCAACGTGCGTCCGCCGAACGCGCGGCGGCCGGTGAACAGCTCGTAGAGCACGAGCCCGAGCGCGTAGACGTCGCTGCGCGCGCTCACCTCGCGGCCGACGAGCTGCTCCGGCGACATGTAGGCGGGGGTACCCGAACGCACGTCGGCGATCGTCTCGGCGATGCCCGCGAGGCCGAAGTCCGTGATGCGCACCTTGCCGCGGCCGTCGAGCATCACGTTCTCGGGCTTGAGGTCGCGGTGCAGGACGCCGCGCTCGTGGGCGGCGGCGACGCCCGCGCAGAGCTGGCGCGCGATCTCGATCGCCTTGTCGCCGGGCAGCCGTCCGATCCGCCGCAGCAGCGAGGCGAGGTCCTCGCCGTCGACGAACTCCATCGACAGGAACTGCTCGCCAGCGATCTCGCCGACGTCGTACATGCGGCACACGTTCGGGTGCGAGACCTGGCGCGCGACCCGCACCTCGTTGAAGAAGCGCTCCAGGCGGTCCGGGTCCTGGGCCAATGCGGCGGGCAGGAACTTGAGGGCGACCGGCTGACCCAGCTTCAGGTCGTCGGCGCGATAGACCTCGCCCATGCCGCCGCGCCCCAGCAGGCCGACGATGCGGAAGCGCTCGCCGACGATCTGGCCCGGCGCGAACCGCCCGCCGCCGACGTCGCTCGAGGTGCGCACCGCCCGCGAGCCGGCGGCGGGCGTCGGCGGCTGCGCGGGCGTGGGCCGCGGTGCCGTCCCCGTCGCCAGCCCCGACAGATCGAGGCCGCAGGCGGTGCACGTCGCGGCACCAGCGGCGAGCGCCGCGCCGCAGCGCGAACAGGAAGGCATGCCCCATTATCGCCGTGGGCGGCGCACTCACGAGCCGTTCCCCTCGGCCGCGAATCAGGGCATGCTACGTGCCGATCCCTCCGAGGCATCCATCCCTTGAGCGCCGCCCCCGCGATCCACGCTGCCGTTCCCAGAGCGCTGCAGTTCGTCGGCTGCGAAGCGCTGGCCGCGCGCGGCTGGGCCCACGTCGCCGCGCGCTGGCCGTCTGACCCGGAGCCGCTGCGCGAGGCCGCGCTGTGCCTGATGAAGCTGGGCCGCTTCGAGGAGGCCGCCGCGGTGTGCGCGCGGCGCACGCTGCTCGCGCCGGCCGACCCCGACGCCTGGGGCGCGCTGGCGCTGGCCGCGCTGCGCGCGTCGCGCGCGCAGGAGGCGGAGCGGGCGCTGCGCCAGGTCGCTCGGCTGTGCCCCGAGGACCCGCAGCCGCGGATCGCGGTGGCGCTGGCGCTGCGCCGCCGCCACCTCACGCTGGACGCGCTGCGCGAGCTGCGGGCGGCGGTCGCGATGCCCGTCGCACGGATGGAGCGCCGTTTCCTGCTGGGAGAGACGCTGTTCGGCGCGGAGACCTGGCGCGCCGCGCTCGCCGACTGGGAGCACGCGCGGTGGCAGGGAGAGACGGAAGCGCCGCGCGCGGGTCGCAGCGCGCTCGACTCGGCGCGCGCCGCGGATTGCGACGTCCGCCCGCTCCCGCTCGTGCAGCCCCCCGCGCCTGGGGCGGCCCGCGCGCTGCTCGCGACCCTGCTGCGCCGCACCGGGTTCGGCGGCGACGGCCCCGAGGCCTCGCTGCGGGTGCTGCGCCAGGGCCTCGGAACGCTGCTGCCGCTGCCGCGCCTGCGGCGGTCGGGCCCCGGCGGAGTCGACCTGCCGCCGGGCCGGTCTTCGGCTCCCCCCGCCGCCCGGCCCGCGCCCCGCTCCGGGGTCGCCTTGCTGCTGCTGATGCTGCTGCTGCTGCCGCTCGCGGGCCTCGGCACGCCGGCATCCGCCGCAGAGCCGCCTGCGCTCGCCGTCAAGGTCCTGCCGCCGGCCTACGAGACGCGTGCCGCACGCGACGCGCAGCGCGCCTGCTTCGCCGTCGTCGCCGACGAAGCGGTGCCCGACTGCGAGCGCGCGCTGGCGCTGGGGCTCGCCGTGGGCAAGGCCAGCGGAGTGGCGCGCCGCCTGGCCCTGCTGCACGCGCGCGAGTACCGCTGGGAAGAGGCGGCGCGGGCGTGGGCCGCGCTCGTCACGATCCTGCCCAGGGAGGCCGGTCCGCGCGTCGCCCACGGCCACGTGCTGTCGCTGCTCGGCCGCCACGAGCCCGCGCTGGCGGAGTTCGACGCCGCGCTGGCGCTCGATCCCGACGATGCCGAGGCGTTGCTCGGCGCCGGCACGGCGCTCGCCCGCCTCGGTCGCACGAACGAAGCCATCCAGCGACTCGACGCGGCGATCCGCCGCACGCCCGCTCTGCTCGACGAGCGCCCCGCCCTGGCCGCCCTGCGCGAAGCCCTGCGCGTCGGCAAGCCCTGGCCGTGATCCTCCGGGTCGGTGGGCTCGACCTGGCCTCGAGGTCCTGGGGCGCCAACGGTACGGCGCAGATCGCCTTCGAAACCGGGATGCCCGCGGCCTGGGTCTCCTGCGACGTCGACACCGTGCGTTGGCCGAGCGGCAGGACGCTGACGCCCCAGGAACTGGCTGGCGTGATCGATCGGTGGGCGCTCGACTCCGCGCTCGCCGCCGTGGCGATCGATGGACCCCAGGCATGGCGCGACCCCGACGCCGGGAGTCGACCTGGCGTTGGGCGGTGGTGCGAGCTCGAGGCCCGCACGCCAGGGAAGACCGGACGCTTCGGGCAGTGCTTTCCGGCCACCTACACTGCCTGGGTACAGTTCAGCATCGAGGTGTTCGAGCTCTTGCTGAGGCGTCCGCACGTCATCAGCGTGGACAACTCCGTGCCGACGCCTCGGGAGCCGCCCTCGCCGGGCCGCTACTACGTCCTCGAGTGCTTCCCGACTTCGACCTGGCGCGCGAGCGGACTGCTGCCGCTTCCGGGGCACGCGAAGGCCGACGCGAGCCGGGTGCGGGCCAGCGCGGCCACGCTGTGGCGCCGGTTCGGTCTTCCCGATTGGAGAGAGCTCGACCACCACGACCACCTTCAGGCGGTCGTGGCGGCAGTCGCGGCCGCGGCCGTTGTCGGGGGGCCGGCCCGTGCGCTGCCACGCGGCCTGCCGCTGCGCCGCGCGTCCTCGCGTCCAGGGCAGTGGCCCGAGCACTGGATCGAGGGAACGATCTGGGATGCCCGGCCGGCTGGCGATGTCGTTCCTCGCGGGGAGAAACTCGATGCAGTCATGGCCGGCGAACGAGCTTCGGAGCTGGTGATCGAGCGCGGCGTGGCCCTGTTCCGCGAACTCGCCGAACGCGCCAACGCGGGCGAAGCCGTCGGCGTCGGCTACGCCCAGTTCGCGTGCCTGCTGCACGGGGTGAGCGATTTCGCGCACGTTGCAGGGCACGCCTTCCGGCCGTCCGACAGCACCGTTGTCATCGAGCTGGCCCACGAGGTGACTCGGGCGGCGGGCGGCAGGATCGTCGTCACCCGCGGCGCGACGAGCATCCTCGCGGGCATGGACTCGTTCGTGTGGAGTGCGCAGCCGCCCCACGAGCGCCCCATCAAGGCCTGGAGCAGCCGTTGGGGGGCGTTGCCCTACACGCCCGAGCAGTGGCGCCGCGTCTTTCCCGACGGCCTGCGGCGGTTGTACTCCGACGGAGTCACAAGGCCAGCCGGCGGGCGCTCGAGACGGTGATCGGCGAGCCTTCGGCGAGGAAGGCGGAACTCGGCGGGCCCGCCAGCGCTGGCGCGAACTGCGGGCCGTAGACGCGCGCGACGTCGCACTCGAGACGGGCCTCGGCCGCCGCCGCCGCGCGCCACGGCGGGTGGCGCACTTCGTACTCCACGGTGCCGCCGTCGCGCTGGGCCGTGTAGCCCCAGTAGTGCTCGGCGATGAACTCCGCCTCGCTGCCGGGCACGAGCGGCGCGGGCGGACCGTCGGCGGCCAGCGCGACGCGGTGCGTGGTTCCGTGCGCGCGCCACTCGTAGGCGGCGCGGCTCGCGTGGCCGGCCGGGGCGGTCTCGATGCGGTGCGACGTCGGCCACGCGACGTACGGCTCGTTGTACAGCGCCCGCGCGGTCCAGGCGATCGCCGCGCGCGGCACGATCTCCTTCACGAACGCCACCGCGCGCTTCTCGCCGCGCCGCACGTAGAAGCGCAGGTTGATCTCCTCGAAGTCGCGGTGGAACGGCACCGGCACGCCCAGCACGCGGGTGTCCAGGAACAGGAAGCCGACGACGCTCAGGTAGGTGCGGCCCTGCCAGAAGTCGAGCTCGGTGCCGCGCGGCACGAGCGGCGCCAGGAGGGCCGGGTCGACGGCCCAGTTGAGCATCGCCAGGTGGCGCCAGGTCGCCGTCAGGAACGGGCGCGACACGCGCGAGGTCCCGGCGCTCAGCGGCCCGCGGCGGCGGAGTCGGCCCAGCGGCGGTCGGCCGCGCCCTCCAGCACGCCCTTCTCGCGGTCGAACGCGATCGCCGCGACGACGCCCTGGATGCCGATCGGCTCCAGGCGGTGCCCGCGCTCGGCCAGCAGCGCGAGCGTGTCGGGCGAGAGCCCGTGGCGCTCGTAGCGGACCACGTCCGGCAGCCACTGGTGGTGGAAACGCGGCGCGTCGACCGCCTCCTGGACGTTCATGCCGTAGTCGACGACGTTGAGGATCGTGTGCAGCACGGTGTTGATGATCGTGCGGCCGCCGGGCGTGCCCGTCACCAGCCGCAGCGTGCCGTCCTTCGCCAGGATCGTCGGCGCCATCGACGACAGCATGCGCTTGCCGGGTGCCGCCAGGTTGGGCTCGGTGCCGATCAGGCCCGTCTCGTCGGTCAGCCCGGGCCCGGCGTTGAAGTCGCCCATCTCGTTGTTGAGCAGGAAGCCGGCGCCGGGCACGACGATCTTCGAGCCGTAGCCGGCCTCGAGGGTGTAGGTGAGCGCGACCGCGTTGCGCTGGTCGTCGACCACCGAGAGGTGGGTCGTCTCCTCGCTCTCCGCCGGCCACTCGAAACTCGACGGGCTCGACACGGACGCGCGCTGCGGATCGATCGTGCGGCGCAGCTCGCGCGCGTAGTCCTTCGAGAGCAGCCGCGTCATCGGCATGTCGGGGTTGTGGTCGGGGTCACCCATGTGGCGGGCGCGGTCGGCGAAGGCCCGCCGCATCGCCTCCGTGATCAGGTGCACCGAGGCCGCCGAGCGGAAGCCCATCGCGCCCAGGTCGTCCTGCTCCAGGATGTTGAGCATCTGGATCAGGGCCGTGCCGCCGGAGCTCGGAGGCGGCATCGAGATCACGTCGTGGCCGCGGTACTGGCCGCGCACCGGGATCCGCACCTTCGGCCGGTAGGCCGCGAGATCCGCCAGCGTGACGAGGCCGCCGCCGCGTTCCATCTCCTTCACGAGCAACCGCGCGGTCTCGCCTTCGTAGAAGCCCGCGGGGCCCCGCTCGGCGATCCGCTTCAGCGTGCGCGCGAGGTCCTTCTGGACCAGCAGGTCGCCCGCCTCGTACGGCTCGCCCTCGCGGGTGAAGGCCGCGCGCGAGGCCGGGTGCTTCAGCAACGCGGGCAGCACGCGCCGCAGGTCGCGGGCGAGCTCCTCGGTGACCGGGAAGCCCTCCTCGGCGAGGCCGATCGCCGGCGCCACCAGCCGCTTCCACGGCAGCGTGCCGTGCTGCTTCCACGCGAGGTGGAGGCCGGCGACCGTGCCCGGCACGCCGGCCGAGAGCAGCCCCTCGTGATGGCGCTCCTTGTCGTAGCGGCCCTCGCTCAGGAACATCGTGGGCGTCGCCCGCGCGGGCGCCGTCTCGCGGAAGTCGTAGGCGATCGGCTCGCCTTTCGCGGGGCGCAGCAGCAGGAAGCCGCCGCCGCCGACGTTGCCCGCGGAGGGGTGCACGACCGCCAGCGCGAACGCCGTGGCCACCGCCGCGTCGACCGCGTTGCCGCCCTCCCACAGCACCTCGACGCCCACCTGCGAGGCGGCGAACTGCTGGCTGACGACCATCCCGTGCTTCGCCCGCAGCGGCTGCGAGCCGGCGCGGGCGGCGCCGGGCGCGACGAGGATCGACAGGGCGGCGAGCAGGGCGGGGGCGTGCGTGCGCATGGGCCGAGTCTAGACCCGGCTCCGCTCTTGACCCCGGGGCCCGTTCGTACTACCAAGCCGCTGAACGCGCCGAAGACGCAAGGCTCGCCAGGCGCGCGGGGGGAGCGAGGAACTCATGCGCACGATACCGGTCGGCGTCGGTGGTTTCGCGCTGGCGGCGGTCCTGGCGGCGCAGTCGCCGCCGGCCGTCGAGGTGCGGGTCGCGGGCGAGATGCGACGCGTGATGCGCGACGGCGACCTGCGCGCGACGATCGACCTGCGCGAGCTGGCCGCGACGCCGAACCTGTGGGCGCTGGGCCCGATCGAGGGCCTGCGCGGCGAGATCACGGTGCTGGACGGCGTGCCGTCGATCGCGACGATCCGTGACGGCGGCATCGAGGTCGCCGCGAGCTTCGACGTCAGGGCGGCGTTCCTCGTCCACGCGCAGGTCTCCTCCTGGCAGGAGGTGCCGATCCCGGCCGACGTCGTCGACGACGCGCAACTCGAGCGGTTCGTCGCCACGGCGGCCGCCGCGCGCGGGCTCGCTCCCGATCGGCCGTTCCCGTTCGCGGCCCGGGTCACCGTGCGCGCGGTCGCATTTCACGTGGTCGACAAGACGGACGCCGCGCCCCACTCGATGGAGAAGCACGACGCGATCAAGGTCCGCTTCACGCTCGAGGACGCGCCCGTCCGCCTCGTGGGCTTCCACTCCGACCGGCATCACGGCGTCTTCACCCACCACGGGACGAACGTGCATGTTCACCTCGTGACGGAGGACGGGCGGCGTTCGGGCCATCTCGACAGCGTCCGTCTCGCGCCGGGCGGCACGCTGCTGCTGCCCGGGCGCAAGGAGGCGGGAGCGCGATGAGGGCCACTCTCCTCAAGCTGCTGCCCTACGCCGTGGGCCTGTTGCTCGCGTGGGTGCTGCTGCATCCGCCGGAGTGGCTTGGGCCGTGGCGCTACCCGGCGGTGGCCGCCCTGGTCCTGCTCGCGCTGGTGGCCTTCACCGCGGTGCAGATCCTGATCAACCTGCCGGCGGACATCTCGCTCGAGCCGGACCCGGCTGCGGCCACGGTTCCCGAGATCGATCGACTCGTGACCGAGGCGGAGTCGTGCGGCTTCGAGCGGGTCGGCGGCTGGCGCGTGGGCGTCGCTCCGCCCGCCCGGATGGTCGCGGGGGTTCACGGCGCCGAGCGGGCTTACGTCGCCGTCTACCGCACCGACACGATTCCCGCCCGCACCGTCTTCGACTTCGTGTCGATCTTCGAGGGCGAGCGCGGCGGGCTGACGACGACCTCGGCGATCGAGGGCGTCGCCCTCCCCGGAGCTCCCGGCAGCCTGCGCCAGGCGCTGCCGGGCGAGCCGCTCACCGCGTGCTGGCAGCGCCATCGCGAGGCGCTCGCCTTCCTGTCGGAGCGAGGCCTGCCGCCGCGCTCCGTCCTGCCCTCGGCGTTCGTCGGCGACTTCCGCGAGAGCTTTCGGCGCCAGCGCGCGGCGTTCCTGGCGCGGCCGCTGGGCACGACGCTCGTCACGCTGTTCCGCGCGGCGTTCCGCACGAGCCCCGAAGTCGGCCCGCTCGTGTCGCGCCGAGGCATCGAAGCCGCGGCCGCGCGGGTCCGGGCCGGCGCGTGATCCGGGAGGCGGACCCGACGCTTTAGACTTGGACGCGATGCGCCTGTCAGGAGTCGCTGCCACGCTGGCGGCCGCCGCGATCGCGCTCCCGCTGTCCGCGGGCGAGGTCGTCGGCGCGCTGATCCAGCTCGAGACCTTCACCCCCTTCCGCGACACGCAGTGGAGCGAGGCGGCCCCCGTGCGCTTCGCGCTGCTGCCGGACGGCACGTTGTTCGTCGGCGGCTCGGCCGTGGTGTTCGAGGGCCGGCTCGACAAGAAGGAGATCAAGGAACTCGAGCGCCAGGCGGACGCCGTGCGCAAGCTGAAGGGCCTGGGGCCCGAGGTGCGCTGGGGCGGCGACGCGGAGCGCCGCTACCTGCTGCGGCTGGGCGGCAAGAAGCCGCTGAAGCTCGAGGCGCGCGGCGAGCCGGGCCGAGCGCCCGCGGCGCAGCGCGCGCTGGCGGCGCTGGTGGCGCGACTCGAGGAGTTCGTGCACCCGTCGCTGCGCTTCCACCGTTCGACCGCCTTCTGGGCGCGCGGCCGCGAGCAGGCGCTGCCCGGCGGCTGCAAGCCGTGGACGCTGCCGCTGCCGCTCGCGCAGGTCACGGGCGCGGGCGCGGGCGCGACCTGGGAGCAGTTGCGCGACTGGCCGCACGGCGCCGACCCGGCGTCGGTGTGCCACGACGGGCGCCGCTACGCGGTGTGGTTCAAGCCGCTGCTGCCCGGCGAGCAGCCCTGACGCGTCGCGCGCCGCGCGCGGGCGTGAGCCATTGCACTTGACGCGGGGCCCGTTCCGCGGTCATAGTCTGGCTCGGAGGTCACGATGACCGGATCGCGGAGGGCGGGCCGCCCGTGAGGCACGGCCCGCGGCATTCGCGGCGCCATCGACACCCCCATCACAATCGCCCGGGCGGACCCCAGCAGCAGTTCCAGGGGCCGCGAGGTGCGAAGGACCCCCGACAAGTCCCCATCCCGACCACGGGACCGACGACGCCGGTCGCTGGCGTCGCGGAGATCACAGAGGGCGTCGGCGGGTATGTGAGGCTGGTCAGTAACAACTACCTTCAGCACCGGGACGACGTGGTGATCCCGGCCCAGGTCGCGCGCGACTTCGCGTTGCGCGACGGCATGGAGATCGAAGGACTGGCCCGCGACGGGGGCAACGGTCGCCGCGTACTCGTTGAAGTGGAGAAGGGAAGCGGGCTCAGCGTGGAGCAGTACCGCGCGCTGCCCCACTTCGCCGATCTCGTTTCCATCAACCCGAACAAGGCGTTCCGGCTGTCCGCAGAGCAGTCCGAGACCTCGCTGCGGGTGATCGATCTCGTCGCGCCGGTCGGCTACGGCCAGCGCGGGCTGATCGTGTCGCCGCCCAAGGCGGGCAAGACGACGCTGCTCGAGCACCTCGGTCGCGCCGTCACGAAGCACCACCCCGAGGTGCACCTGATCCTGCTGCTCGTCGACGAGCGGCCGGAGGAGGTGACCCACTTCCGGCGCGCGGTGCCGGCGGAGGTGCTGGCGTCGTCGTCCGACTCGGCCGCCGACTCCCACCTCAAGCTGGCCCGGCTCGCGATCGAGCGCTCCAAGCGCCTGGTCGAGGCCGGCCGCCACGTCGTGATCCTGCTCGACTCGCTGACCCGGCTCGGCCGCGCCAGCAACCGCGAGATCGGCCCCGGCGGGCGCACCATGTCCGGCGGCGTCGACAACCGCGCGCTCCAGTTCCCGCGCCAGTTCTTCGGCGCGGCCCGCAACTGCGAAGGGGCCGGCAGCCTCACCATCCTCGCGACGGCGCTGATCGAGACCGGCTCGCGGATGGACGAGGTGATCTTCCAGGAGTTCAAGGGCACCGGGAACATGGAGCTGATCCTCGACCGCAACATCGCGGACCGGCGGATCTTCCCCGCGGTCGACGTGCTGAAGTCCGGCACCCGCCGCGAGGAGCTGCTGGTCCCGGCCGAGGAGTTGAAGCAGCGCTACCTGCTGCGCCGCGCTCTCGCCGAGCTGTCGACGGTCGACGCCGCGCAGTTCCTGATCGACAAGATCCAGAAGACGCCGTCGAACCAGGCCCTGCTGGGCGCCCTGGGCTCGGCCGCGCCGCAGCGCCGGGTGCTGCGCTAGCCACACTCCGGCGCGCGACGCGGGCAGCCGGACCGCCCCGCGTCGCGCGCACCGTTCCCGCCACTCTCCTCCACGCCGCAACCTTTCGCGGGCGGCCGGCGTCCCAGCACCCGGGAGGTTCCGGTGGGGAACTGGGCTGCGGAGTTGCGGACGGCCGTGCGACACCTCGCGAGGGGCCGCGCGACCACGCTGGCGGGGGTGCTCGCCCTCGGGCTGGGGATCGGCGTCGCCACGGCGCTCTTCAGCGTCGTCCACGCGGTGCTGCTGCGCCCGCTGCCGTACCCGGACAGCGAACGCCTGGTCCGCGTCCAGCCGATCAACCCGAAGGGCGCGCGCATGAACAACTTCTCGGAGCCCAACTTCGAGGACGTGCGCGACGCAACCCGCTCCTTCGAGGCGCTGGCGCTCTACTCGTCGTGGACGCAGTCCGTGGCGGGCGGCACGGAGCCGGTGCGGGCCGACGTCGCGGTCGTCTCCGACCGCTTCTTCGACGTGCTGGGCGTCGCGCCGCTGCTGGGGCGGCCGTTCTTGCCCGAGGAGCAGGCGCCGGGAGCTGCCCCGGCCGCCCTCGTCAGCCACGGCTTCTGGCGGCGGGCGCTCGCATCCCGCAGCGACCTGGCCGCGCTCACGCTGCGGGCCGACGGCCGCAGCTACGCGGTGATCGGCGTGCTGCCGCCGGGCCCGGGCTTCCCGGTCGGCGCCGACGTGTGGGTGCCCAAGAACCAGTTCCCGGCCAGACCCAGCCGGACCGCGAACAACTGGCGGGTGGTCGGCCGCCTGCGCCCCGGCGTGTCGGTGGAGCAGGCGCGCCAGGAGACGAGCGGCGTCGCGCGCCGGCTGCGCGAGCGCTACGGCGACGACACCTGGATGGCCGACGCGGACGTGCGCTCCCTGCGGGAGTCGCTGACCGGCGACGCGCGCCCGGCGCTGCTCGTGCTCTTCGCGGCGACGGGCGTGCTGCTGCTGGCCGCCTGCGCCAACGTGGCGAACCTGCTGCTGGCGCAGGCCGCGGCGCGCGAGCGCGAACTCGCGGTCCGGATCGCCCTCGGCGCCACGCGCGTGCGCCTGCTGCGGCAGCTCGCCACCGAGACGCTCGCGCTCGGGCTCGCCAGCGGCGTGGCCGGCGTCGCGTTCGCAGCGGTGGGAGTGCGCGTGTTGCTGGCGTTCGAGCCCGGCCGGCTGCCCCGCGTCGACGAACTCGGCCCGAGCCCTGCCGTGTTGCTGTTCGCGCTCGCGACGTCGCTGGCGACAGCCGTCGGCGTGGGGCTGTTCACCGGCTGGCGCGCCGTGCGCCGCGCGGGCCACGCGTCGCTGGTCGACGGCTCGCGCGGCGCCGCGACCGGGGCCAGCCGCCGGCTGCTGGACGCCCTCGTCGCATCGCAGGTCGCAGCCGCGGCGACCCTGCTGGTCGGAAGTGGCCTCCTGGGGCGCAGCCTCGCCGGTCTGCTCGACGTCGACCTCGGCTTTCGCGCCGAGCACCGCGTCGTGCTCGACGTGTCGCTGCCCCAGGTGTCGTCGCCCGCCGCCCTCGCCGATCGCGTGCGCTTCCACGACGAGGTCGTCAGGCGCCTGCGCGCCCTGCCCGGCGCCACCACCGTGGGCACGGTGAACACGCCCCCGCTCGCCGGCGGCGGTGCCGACGGAGCCTTCCTGGCGACCGAGCAGCCCGTGCCGGACTTCGAGACGTTCAGCCGCCTGGCGAAGGACCCGGCGATCACGGGGCACGCCGAGTTCCGGGGCGCAGGGCCGGGCTACCTGGCCGCGCTCGGCATTCCCCTGGTGCGCGGCCGCGACTTCGACGAGCGCGACGCCGCGGACTCCCCGCACGTCGCGCTCGTGTCGGAGTCGCTCGTCCGCGCGCGTTTCGCGGGCGTCGACCCGATCGGCCGCCAGATCCAGTTCGGGAACATGGACGGCGACCTGCGCCCGTACACGATCGTGGGCGTGGTCGGCGACGTGCGCGACGACGGCCTCGACGCCCCGCCGCGGCCGACGTTCTACGCCGGCCTGCGGCAGCGCCCCGGCGCCTTCGGCGCGCTGAGTTTCGTCGCCCAGGTCGAGGGCGACCCGGCGGCGTTCGCGGCCGCTGCCCGCGGCATCGTGCGCACGCTGGCTCCCGACCTGCCGCCGCGCGTCCGCACGCTCGCTTCGCTGCGCGACGCCTCGCTTGCCGAGCGCCGCTTCGCGCTGCTCCTGCTCGGCGTCTTCGCAGGCGGGGCCCTTGCGCTCGCCGCCCTCGGCGTGTACGGCGTCGCCGCGTACACGGTCGCGCTGCGCACCCGCGAGATGGGGGTGCGCCTCGCGCTCGGCGCACGGCCCGGGCAGGTGCTCGGCCTGGTGGTCGGCCAGGGGACTCGCGCGGTCGCGATCGGCGGGGCACTGGGCTTGCTCGGCGCGTTCGCCCTCGGCCGCGCGCTGTCGAGCCTGCTCTACGGCGTGCGTCCCGCGGACCCCGTCACGCTCGCCGGGGTGGCGCTGCTGATCACCTCGGCGGGCGTGATGGCGAGCTACTTCCCCGCGCGGCGCGCCGCCCGCCTCGACCCGGCCCACGCCCTGCGCGACGAGTAGGCGCTTCAGCGACCGAACACGACATAGAATCCCGCGCACCGTCCACTCGGGAGAGGAGCGCGCCATGCACGTCGAGCAGCACCGCTGGTTCAGCCACCGCATGGGGCGCGAGATGCCCGTGCGCGTCTACGGGCACTACGGCGCGCCGATCCTCGGTTTCCCGACCAGCGGCGGCGACGAGCGCGAGCTGGAGGGCCAGGGCCTGATCGGGGCGCTGGCCCACCACATCGACGCCGGCAAGGTGAAGTTCTACTGCATCGACACCGGCAACAACCAGAGCTGGTACGACAAGCAGGCCCACCCCCGCCACCGCAGCTACGTGCAGGCGATGTTCGACGCCTACGTGGCGAGCGAGGTGGTGCCGTTCATCCACGACCACTGCAAGGGCGCGCAGCCGATCACGACGATGGGCGCCTCGTTCGGCGCGTACCACGCGGCCAACACGCTGTTCAAGCATCCCGACGTGGTGAAGCGCTGCCTGGCGCTGTCGGGCGTCTACGACATCCGCAAGTTCATGGACGGCGACTACGACGACAACTTCTACTTCAACAACCCGATCGACTACGTGCAGAACCTCGACGACGGCTGGTTCCGCCAGCACCTGGCTTCGTGCGACATCCGCCTCGCCACCGGCACCGGCCCGTGGGAGGACAGCGGGCCGACTTACCGCTTCTCCGAGGTGCTGAAGCAGAAGGGCATCAATCACTCGCTGGACGACTGGGGTCCGGACGGCGGCCACGACTGGCCGTACTGGAAGCGGATGATGGATCTCTACATCCAGAGACTCTTCTAGACATCCGCGCGCACGGGCCGGGGGTACCATCGCACGATGGCGACCGATCCCCGGCCCGGCGCGACCGCCCGCGATCTCGATGCGACGCCCGACGACGGGCGCATCTACGAGATCCTCGACGGGCAGATGGAGGCGCAGCCGCGCCCGCGGCCCGAGCACGGCCGCGTCGAGGCCGGGCTCTCCTCGGGCCTGTTCGGGCCCTACGATCGCGGGCAGGGCGGGCCGGGCGGCTGGTGGCTCGTCGTCGAGCCGGAAGTGGCCTTCGGCGCTCGCGACGTCGTCGTCCCGGACCTGGCAGGCTGGCGCCGCGAGCGGCTGCCGGAGCTGCCAGCCGGCCGCATCGAGGTCGTGCCGGACTGGACGTGCGAGGTGGTCTCGCCCTCCAGCCGCTCGCGTGACCGCGTGCACAAGTCCGACCTGTACCTGCGGACCGGCGTGCGCCACTACTGGATCGTCGACCCCGAGGCCCGCACGCTCGAGGCGCTCGAGGCCCGGGAGGGCGTCTGGGTCCGGCTCGGCGGCTGGACGGACGGCGACACCGCCCGCGTCGCTCCTTTCGAAGCGGTGGAGATCGACGTCGGCGGCCTGTTCGTGCCGCTGCCGCCCGCCCCTGCGCCGGAGGCTCCGTGACGCGTCTGCGAGCGGCGCTCGTCGTCGCACTCTTCGTGTTCGCCGCCTGGGAGCCGGGCGTGGTGATCGGCGAAGACGGGTGGCAGGCGCTGAAGCTGCCCGCGCCGAAGTTCGAGCTGAAGGACCTCGAGGGCCGCACGCTGCGTCCTGCCGATCTCGCGGGCAAGGTCGCGGTGGTCGACTTCTGGGCCACGTGGTGCGCGCCCTGCGTGGTCGAGATGCCCGATCTCGTGGAGTTCCACGAGTCGCTGGCCGGCCGCAGCGACGTGGCCTTCCTGAGCTTCAACGTCACCGAAGAAGCCGAGGTCGTCGCCGCGTTCGCGAAGAAGCGCAAGCTGCCGTTCCGGATCTTCCTCGCCGACACCGTGCAGGACGCCTTCGGCGTCGAGTACTACCCGGCCAAGTTCGTGCTCGACTACCGCGACCCGGCAAGGCCGCTGATCCGCTTCCGTCGGGACGGCACCGCGACCGGCGCCGAGCTGCACGCGAAGGTCAAGGCGCTGCTCGCCGAAGGCGCGCCCCGGAAGGCCGCTCCCGCGAAGCCGTGAAGCCCGACCCCGAGTTCGACCTGCCCGCCGACGAGATCCGCCGCCTCGGCCGGGTGGCGGTCGACCTCGTCGCCGACCACCTCGGGGGCCTCGCCGCGGGCCCCGTGTTCGGCAAGATCGGCCCCCGCGCGCCGTGGTTCGACGAGCCGCTGCCGGAGCAGGGCTGCGACGCGGACGCGCTCCTGGCGCGGGTCCGCGAGCAGGTGATGCCGTTCCCGTTCGGCAACTCGCACCCGCGCTTCTTCGCCTTCATCAACGCGACCGCCGACCCGGTCGGCATCCTCGCCGACCTGCTCGCTTCGGCGAGCAACCCGAACTGCTGGGGCGGCGACCACGCGGCGATCCACGTCGAGCGCCAGGCGCTGCGCTGGATCGCGGAGCTGCTGGGGTACCCCGCGGACGCCGAAGGCGTGCTCACCTCCGGCGGCTCGATGGCCAACTTCACGGCGCTCGGCGCTGCCCGCCGCGCGGTCTGCCCGCAGGTGCGCGACGAGGGGCTGCCGCACGACCCGCGGCCCGTCGTCTACGTCTCGGACCAGGTCCACCACTGCGTCGACAAATCGGCCGACCTGCTCGGCTTCGGCCGCCGCTTCGTGCGCCGGATCGCGACCGACGAGGGCTTCCGGATGCGCGTCGACGCGCTCGAGCAGGCGATCGTCACCGACCGCGCGGCGGGGCTGCGGCCGGCGATCGTGGTCGGCTCGGCGGGCACCGTGAACACGGGCGCGATCGACCCGCTCGACGCGATCGCCGACGTCGCCGCCCGCGAGGGGCTGTGGTTCCACGCCGACGGCGCCTACGGCGCGCTGGCCGCGATCGCGATCCCCGCGGCGTTCGCGGGGCTCGCCCGCGCGGACTCGATCGCCGCCGACCCGCACAAGTGGCTCTACGTGCCCTACGAAGCGGGCGCCACGCTGGTGCGTCGGCCCGGCGGGCTGACCGACGCCTTCGCGCGTCCCGCGGAGTACCTCGACCAGGACCCGGAGAGCCCGCTGCTCGGGCCCGTGCTCTTCTCCGAGCGCGGCCCCGAGCTGTCGCGCCGTTTCCGCGCGCTGAAGGTCTGGCTCGGCATCCAGCGCCACGGCCGCGCGGGCTACGCGCGCGCGATCGGCGCCGACCTGGCCCGCGCGCGGCGCCTCGCCGGACTCGTGAAGGAGCGGCCCGACGCGCTCGAGCTGGCGGTGGAGCCGACGCTGTCGATCGTCTGCTTCCGCTACGCGCCGCGCGGCAAGGGCCTCGACGAAGCGCGGCTCGACCGCCTCAACCGGCGGATCGCCAACCGCTGGATCGCCGACGGGTCGTTCTTCCTGGCCCCCACCGTGCTGCGCGGGCGCACGTACCTGCGCGCCGCGATCGTCAACTTCCGCACGTCCGAGGCCGACCTGGTCGCCCTCCGCGACGCGACGCTGCGCACCGGGGCCGAACTGGAGGAGACGACATGAGCGCGCCGCTGGCGAACGCGCCGGCCGAGCCGTGCGCCGCCGATCCCGCTTCCGGGGCCCGCCTCGAGCCGCTGCCCGGCCGCGCCAGCGACCTGATGGGGCTGCCGATCCGCCGCCTGCTGCCGACGAAGGGTCGTCGCATGATCGGCCCCTGGTGCTTCCTCGACGGCTTCGGGCCACGCTCGTTCGCTTCCGGCAAGCCGATGGACGTGGCGCCGCACCCTCACATCGGACTGCAGACGGTTTCGTGGCTGCTGGCTGGCGAGATCCTGCACCGCGACAGCACGGGCGCGACCGGTGTCGGTCGCCCCGGCGTGCTCAACCTGATGACCTCGGGCCGCGGCATCGCCCACTCGGAAGAGACGCCGGAAGCGCACACCGGGTCGCTGCACGGGGTGCAGCTCTGGGTCGCGTTGCCGGAGGCGTCGCGCCACGTCGCGCCGGCGTTCGAGCAGCACGAAGCGGGCGTCGTCACCGAGGACCGCGGCGCCCGCGCGCGGCTGGTGATGGGCGAGCTCGCCGGCACGCGCTCGCCGGCGACGGCCCACTCGCCGCTGTGCGCCGTCGACCTCGAGCTTCCGGCCGGCGCGCGCCTGGTGTTGCCCCTGGAACCGGGCTTCGAGCATGCGCTGCTGCCGCTCGCGGGCGACGTGGGGGTGGGCGACGCGCCGCTCGCCGTCGACACCCTGTACGACCTCGGCACGGGCCGCCGCGAGCTGTGCGTGACGGGCGGTGAGCGCCCGGGCCGCGCGCTGCTGATCGGCGGCGCCCCGTTCGGCGAGCGGATCGTGATGTGGTGGAACTTCGTCGCCCGCGACGCCGACGAGATCGTCGCCGCCCGCGAGGCCTGGCAGCGCGGCGAGCGCTTCGGAGAAGTTGCGGGCTACCCGGGCGAGCGGCTGCCTGCGCCCGAGATGCTGGCGCGCCCCGCGCCGCGTTGAGGCGGACGCGCCTCTTGTACCACGGGCGCGGCCCGCGCTCGTCACTTCAGGCGGCGGGCCTGGGCGTGGAGGGCCGTGAACTCGGTCGCCACCGCGTCGGAGAACAGCACGATCTGCTCGGAGGCGCCGGCCGCGGGGTCGTAGGTCTTGCCCGTGACCTCCTTCACGAAGGCGATCAGCTCGCGGTTGACGATGTCCGCGAGGATGTCGCCCGTGTCCGTGATCAGCGCCAGGCGCAGCACCCGCAGCATGCGCGCGTAGCGGGCGTGGAACTCGCGGTCGAACACGCCTTCCCGCAGGCAGGCGCGGCCGTCGAGCGCGAGGTTGGAGAGCTCGTCGGCCAGCTCGCGCTCGCCGGAGGTGCTCATGCGATCGAAGACGCCCTGCAGGCGGTCGAGGAGCTCGACCGCGACCTCGGAGCGGGGGCGCGGAGTCGAACTCGGGGCCGGGGGCGGGGGCGGCGGCGGCGGCAGGGTCTGGCTGAAGGCGGGCACGGCCACCAGCAGGGCGGCCACGGCGAATCGGGCGCGCATCGCATCCTCCCGGTCGGTTCTCGGGGGAGTCGGGCGCGGCGACGAGAGCCCCGCGCCGGCTCACTCGCGCATCGGGATCACGCTAGCACGGGGCGCGGGGTGGCCGCGACCTTCAGCCGCGCAGCAGGCCCGGCGGCGCGAGCCGGTGGCCGGGGAACACGGTGGACAGGTCGCGCGCCCCGAGGTGGCCGACCAGCAGCTCGCCCAGCAGGTCGCGGAAGTCCGTCGTCACCTCCAGGTCGCGGCCCTCGAACAGCGCCTCGTCGCGCAGCCCCGGCCAGCGGCCGACGACCCGCCCGCCCCGCACCGGCCCGCCCAGCACCAGGGCGACGCTGCCGTGACCGTGGTCGGTGCCGCGCGCGCCGTTCTCCTTCAGCGTGCGGCCGAACTCGGTGAGCACGACGACCGCGACGTCGCTCGTCCTCGAGCCGAGAGCCTGGTGGAACGCGAAGAGCGCCTCGCCCAGCTCGCGCAGGCGCTGGGCGAGCTGGCCGCTGGCGCCGCCTTCGCCGGAGTGGTGATCCCAGCCGTCCATCTCGACGAACGCCAGCTCCACGCCCAGGTCCGAGCGCACCAGCCGCGCGACCTCGCGCAACGCCGCGCCGACGCCGGGGCTGCGCCGCCGCGCGCCGAGGGGTCCCATCGCGCGCTCTCCGCGTGCCGTGCGCGGCTCCGCCATCGGCTCGACGTCGGCCAGCGCGTCGATGGCGCCGAAGGTCTCGCGCGCCGCGCCGCCCAGCGCGTCGCGCGCCGCCGCCGCGTACATGCCCTCGAACCCGGCCGCCACCCGGGTGCCCGCGGCCTCGCGCAGCTCGAAGCTCGCGGCGTCGGTCAGCGCCACCGCGCCGGCGCGACCCTGCAGCGCGCGGGGAAGCGTCGGCGAGATCGCGACCGCGCGCAGCGGGCTGGCCGTCGCCGCCGGCTGCGCCTGGAGGTGGCGGTTCATCCAGCCGTCGCGGGTCGACTTCACGCCTGGTGTGCCGCTCTCCAGGAAGTCCTGGGCGTCGAAGTGCGAGCGCGTCGGGTGCGGGCTGCCGACCGCGTGGACCGCCGCCAGGCTTCCCTCGCGCCACAGCGGCAGCAGCGGCTCGAGCGCGGGGTGCAGGCCGAAGTGGCCGTCGAGGTCGAGCGCGCCGCCCTCGCGGCCCGGCGCCGCCAGCGCGATCGTCGGCCGCGCCTGCGCGTACTCCTTCTCGGCGTACGGGATCACGACGTTGAGGCCGTCGCAGGCGCCGCGCTGGAGCAGCACCACCAGGGTCTTGCCGCGGCCGCCGGGCACCGCGGCGGCGGCCCGCGCCAGCGCCCGCGGGGCCAGCCCGAAGCTGGCGAAGGCGAGACCGGAACCGCGCAGGAAGAAGCGACGGGTCGGCATGGCTTACCTCCGCTGGAACTCGGGCGAGCCGAGGGCGAGGCCGGCGACGCGGGCCGGCGGCAGGTCGAGGCTCTCGGCGAGCGTTGCGCGGGTCGCCTCCGAGAGCGGCATCGGCAGCAGCCGGGCGAGCAGCGCCTCGCGCGACGGCTCGCCGCCACCGAGCGAAGCGAGGTCCACGCGCACGCCGGCGACTTCGCCGGCCACGAGATCGAGCGCGAAGTTGAGCCGGGCCAGCAGGCCGCTGGTGGAAACCCAGGCGTCGGCCGTGTCCGCATAGCCGGTCGGCGGCTGGCAGCCGTAGAGCGGCATCCCCATCTCGCCGAGCCGGCGCGCGAGGTCGGCCGCGGAGCTCACGTCGGCGCCCGTCGCGCGCAGCGCCGAGGCGACGAACTCGAGCGGCGTCTTCACCTTCGCGTGGCGCACCGCCGGGTCGAAGAACTCCGGGGCGGTGACGATCGAGCGCACGACCTCGCGCAGGTCGCCGCGCGTGCGGGCGAACACCGCCGCGGCGCGGTCGACGATCGACGCGGGCGGCTCGTCGGCGACCAGCCGTCGCGACAGCTTCAGCGCGATGTGGCGCGCGGTCGCGGGGTGCGCCGCCAGCCGTTCGAGGAGCCGCAGCCCCTCGTCCACGCCTTCGCCGGCCACGCGCTCGCCCAGCACGGTCTTGGGCTTCGGGTCGTGCATCCGCGCGTCGAAGCCGAAGCGCGGCTGCTGCTGGAGCAGGCCCTGGACGGTCCAGCCGGTGAACACGCGCGCGACCTCGACCACGTCCTGCTGCGTGTAGCCGCCGTCGACGCCGAGCGTGTGCAGCTCCAGCAGCTCGCGGGCGTAGTTCTCGTTGAGGCCGGTGCGGCGCTGGGCGAGCAGGCGCATCTCCGCGGTGCGCGCGTCGTCGCCGCGGCCGCCGGCCTTGCCGCCACCCGCCCCGCCCCGCATCCGCCCGCCGCCGAAACCGCCCGCGCCACCGCCGAAGCCCCCGCGGCCGCGCATCGCCGGGTCGCCCCCGAAGCCGCCGCGGCCGCCCATTCCCCGCCCGCCCGCGCCGCGGCCCGACTCCATGGACTCGCGCAGGCGCTTCGCGGCCTCGGGGTCGACGGACAGCGCGTTGTCGAGGTAGACGAGCATCGCCGGGCTCTGCGCGGTGGCGACGAGCAGGTCCTGGAAGCGGCCCCAGACGTGGCGGCGGATCACGTCGCGCTCGTACTCGGCGATCAGGAACGAGACGGGCCGCTTGCCGGAGAACACGTTGAAGTGGTTGAACCAGAAGTCGACCAGCACCTCCTCGAGCTGGCGCTCGGCGTACACGGCGCGCAGCAGCCCGGCCTGCTGCAGCTCGTCCGCGACCTGGCGCGGCTGACCCCGCATCTGGCTCGCGTAGCGGCGCACGACCTCGCGCCGCGTGCGCTGGCCAGCGTCCGACTCGTCGCGCTCGGCCACGGCCTGGCGCAGCTCGCGGCGGGCCTCGGGCGGCACTTCCCAGCCCGCCATCAACTCGGCGCTGGACAGGCCGTGCGTGCGCAACCCGCGCAGGCGGGCCTCGAGGGCGTCTTCGTCGATCCCCCGCGGGTCGAGCTGGCGTTCGATCCAGCGCTCGACGCCCTCGCGGGCGACCCGCTCGACCTCGCCAGGGCGGGCCCCGAACGACAGCCGCGCCAGCACGTGGGCCGCGCGCTCCGTGGCATCCGGGGCGGCGGCGGCCGGTGCCAGCGGCGCGGACAGCAGGGCGATCAGGGTGGCGGCCAGCGCCCGCCGCCCGGGGCTCGGGTTCTTCATGTCTCCCTTGGACCGGCCGCAGGCGTGAGGGGTTGAACGTCAGGACGCCGGAGTGAGGCGCGCCACAGCCCGAACGCCACGAGCCCCGCCAGCTCCAGCCAGACCAGGCAACCGAGGCCGAGCTGGCGCGCATCGACTGCAATGGTAGAATTTCTGCCATGAAAGCTACCATCGACAGTGCCGGCCGGATCGTCGTGCCCAAGGCGCTGCGGCGGGCCGCGCGGCTCGAGCCCGGCACGGAGCTCGAGTTCCGGCTGGTCGGAAGCCACATCGAGCTGGAGCCCACCGCAGCCTCCGTTCGGCTCGAACGTCGTGGTGGTCTGACGGTCGCCGTACCGGTCGAGCCGAAGGAGACCGTGACGCAGGACGAGACGGATGCCGTCCTGCACTCGATCCGCTCGGGCCGAGCGCGCGGATGACGTCCGTCCTGCTCGACACGAGCTGCCTCGTGGCCGCCGCGTTGTCGTGGCACGAACACCACGCCGCCACCCGTGACGAACTGCGTCGCCAGGCACGCAGACGGGCCAGGACCATGGTGGCCGCTCACGCGCTGGTCGAGGCGTACTCGGTCCTGACCCGGCTCCCGAAGAACAAGAACCTCGCCGCGAGCGTCGCCTTCGAGGTGCTGCACGCGAACTGGGCGAACGCCGAGATCGTCACCCTCGACAGCGGCGAGTACTGGACCTACTTGCGGAGGGCGGCGGCCAGCGGCGTCGTCGGCGGCCAGCTCTACGACGGCCTGATCGCCGCTTGCGCCCGCAAGGCGGGGATCGATCTGCTGCTCACCTGGAACGACGCCCATTTTCGCGGCTTCGCGGACGGGTTCGAAGTGCGGCGGCCGAAGGCGTAGTCCTTGCCCGGGCCGCCGGGCCGTCGGCGCCCTGCAATGAGACAATCGGCCCCGCCATGGCGATGCCCCCGCCCGAAGTCCTGGAGCAGCACCGGCTGACAGCCGAGGAGTACGAGCGCATCGAGCGCCGGCTCGGCCGCGAGCCCAACCGCACCGAGCTCGGCCTGTTCTCGGTGATGTGGTCGGAGCACTGCTCGTACAAGAGCTCCAAGAAGCACCTGCGGGGCCTGCCGACGACCGGCCCCCGCGTGCTGCAGGGCCCTGGCGAGAACGCCGGCGCCGTCGACATCGGCGACGGGCTGGCCGCCGTCTTCAAGATCGAGTCGCACAACCACCCGTCGTTCATCGAGCCCTACCAGGGCGCGGCGACCGGCGTCGGCGGCATCCTGCGCGACATCTTCACGATGAACGCGCGGCCGGTGGCGGTGCTCAACTCGCTGCGTTTCGGCCCGCCCGCAGATCCCGCGAACCGCCGGCTGCTCTCGGGCGTCGTCGCCGGCATCGGCGGCTACGGCAACGCCTTCGGCTGCCCGACCGTCGGCGGCGAGGTCGTGTTCGAGCCGTGCTACCAGGGCAACCCGCTGGTCAACGCCTTCTGCCTCGGCCTGGTCAAGGCCGACCGCATCTTCAAGGGCCGCGCCGACGGCATCGGCAACCCCGTCTTCTACGTCGGCGCCAAGACCGGCCGCGACGGCATCCACGGCGCGACGATGGCCTCTGCCGAGTTCGGCGAGGGCTCCGAGGAGAAGCGCCCGACCGTCCAGGTCGGCGACCCGTTCATGGAGAAGGTGCTGCTCGAGGCCTGTCTCGAGGCGATGAAGACGGGCGCGGTGATCGGCATCCAGGACATGGGCGCGGCAGGGCTCTCGTGCTCGACCTCGGAGATGGGCGCCCGCTCCGGCACCGGCGTCGAGATCGACGTGCGCAAGGTGCCGCAGCGCGAGACCGGCATGACCGCGTACGAGGTGATGCTGTCCGAGTCGCAGGAGCGGATGCTGCTGGTCGCGGCGAAGGGCCGCGAGGACGAGGTGATCCGCGTCTTCGAGAAGTGGGACCTTCACGCCGAGGCGATCGGCCACGTGATCGCGGAGAAGCGGTTGCGGGTCTGGAACGGCGCGACGCTCGAGGCCGACGTGCCGAACGAGGCGCTGACCGACGAGGCGCCCGTCTACGACCGCCCGTGGGTCGAGCCGAAGAACCCCGCCGCCGACGCGGACCTCTCGGCGCTGGCGCAGCCCGCGCACCTCGGCGACGCGCTCCTGCAGGTGCTCGCCGCACCGACGATCGCCAGCAAGCGCTGGGTCTACCGCCAGTACGACTGCTCCGTGCGCGGCTCGACGGTCGTGGGCCCGGGCTCGGACGCGGCGGTGATCCACGTCAAGGGCACGCGGAAGGGCCTCGCGATGTCGGTCGACTGCAACGCGCGGCTCGTCTGGCTCGACCCCTACGAGGGCGCGCGGCTGGCGGTCGCCGAGGCCTGTCGCAACGTGGTCGCCTCCGGGGCGGAGCCGATCGGCGCCACCAACTGCCTCAACTTCGGCAACCCCGAGAAGCCCGAGATCATGGGCCAGCTCGTGATGGCGATCCGCGGCATGGGCGACGCGTGCCGCGCGTTGCAGGTCCCGATCACGGGCGGCAACGTGTCGCTCTACAACGAGACCGACGGGGTGGCGATCTACCCGACGCCGACGATCGGGATCGTCGGGCTGCTCGAGGACGTGTCGAAGGTGCTGGCGCGCTCCTTCCGCGCGGCGGGCGACGAGGTCGTGCTGCTCGGCGCCTGCACCGGCGAGCTCGGCGGCAGCGAGTACCTGAAGACGGTGCACGGCCGCGTCGAGGGCCGCCCGCCGCGGCTCGACATCGAGGCCGAGGCGAAGCTCTACCGCTGCGTGCTCGAGGCCAACGCCGCGGGCCTGCTGCGCTCCGCGCACGACTGCGCGGACGGCGGCCTGGCGGTCGCGCTCGCCGAGTCCTGCTTCGCCGGCGAGGAGCCGGGTCTCGGCGCGACGCTGGATCTGCCCGCTTCCGGACTCCGCACCGACGCGCTGCTCTTCGGCGAGGCGCCCTCGCGGATGGTGGTGACCACCGGCGACGCGGCCGCGCTGGCGGCGGTCGCCACGCGCCACGGCGTGCCCTGCGCGCGCCTCGGCACGGTCGGCGGCGACAGTCTGCGCCTCGCGATCGGCGGCGCGCCGGCCCTCGACGAGCCGATCGCCCGCCTGCACGGGGCCTGGACGAGCCTCGAGCGACTGCTGGGCTAGCATCGGCCATGACCTCCGCGCGCTTCGGGCGCACGCCCCTCGAGACCGACCGCTTCCACGACCAGTGCGGGCTGTTCGGGATCTTCGGCCACCCGGAAGCCGCGCACCTCGCCTATCTCGGGCTCTACGCGCTGCAGCACCGCGGCCAGGAGTCGGCCGGCATCGTCGCCACCGACGGTCGCCGGCTGCGCACCCACAAGGGCATGGGCCTCGTCAACGAGGTGTTCGAGGAGGGCCACCTGCAGGCGCTCGAGGGCGAAGCGGCCATCGGCCACGTGCGCTACTCGACGGCGGGCGACACCGTGGCCGCGAACGCCCAGCCCTACGTGATCGACTGCCACCGCGGGCCGATCGCGATCGCGCACAACGGGAACCTGACCAACGCCCACATGCTGCGCCGCGACCTGGAGGCGGCCGGCTCGATCTTCCAGTCGACGTCGGACACGGAGGTCGTGCTGCACCTCTACGCGCGCTCGCACCGCGAGCGGCTGGAGGACGCGGTGGCGGCCAGCCTGTCGAAGGTGATGGGCGCCTTCTCGCTGCTGTTCCTGACCCCCGACGCGATGGTCGCGGCGCGCGACCCGTGGGGCTTCCGGCCGCTGGTGCTGGGCCGCCTCAACGGCGCGCCGATCATCGCCTCCGAGACCTGCGCGCTCGACCTGATCGACGCAGAGTACGTGCGCGACGTCGAGCCCGGCGAGATGCTGGTTTTCGACCGCGACGGCATGCGCTCGTTCCGCCCGTTCCCGCCCGAGCCGGTGCGGCAGTGCGTGTTCGAGCACGTCTACTTCGCGCGGCCCGACTCGCGGGTGTTCGGCCGCAACGTGCTGCTGACCCGGCTGGCCCTCGGCCGCCAGCTCGCCCGCGAGGCCCCGGCCGACGCCGACATCGTAGTGCCGGTGCCCGACAGCGGGATGGGCGCGGCGATGGGCTACGCCGAGGCGGCGGGCCTGCCGTTCCAGTGGGGGCTGATCCGCAACCACTACGTCGGCCGCACGTTCATCGAGCCCAAGCAGAAGGTCCGCTCGTTCGGCGTCAAGATCAAGCTCAACCCGGTGACCGAGATCCTGGAGGGCAAGCGGGTGGTGCTGATCGACGACTCGATCGTGCGCGGCACCACCTCGCGCAAGATCGTGCGCATGGTGCGCGCCGGCGGCGCGAAGGAAGTCCACCTGCGGATCTCCAGCCCGCCGACCACCGGTCCCTGCTACTACGGCATCGACACGCCGCTCAAGAGCGAGCTGATCGCCGCCAACGCGACGGTCGACGAGATCCGCGCCCACGTCGAGGCCGACTCGCTGGCGTACCTCTCCCACGACGGGCTGCTGGCCGCGGCCGACGACGCCCCCGGCCAGCGCCACTGCACCGCCTGCTTCTCGGGGCGCTACCCGGTGGCGGTCGCCCAGGCGCCGCAGAGCTCCCAGATCCCGCTGTTCGAGAAGCCGCGGGCCTGACGAGGCGTCGTGCCGCGGCTGCTGGTCGCCGGCCATGTGACGTGGGACGAGGTCGCCGGCCGCGACGTGCTGGGCGGCGCCGCGTCGTACGCCGCGCTGTGCGGCCGCAAGCTGGGCTGGGAGGTCGCGGTGCTGACCTCGGCGGGGCCCGAGTTCGACCCGGCGCGCGAGCTGCCGGGGATCGAGACGTTCGTCCAGCGCGCGGCCCGCACGACCCGGTTCGTCAACGTCTACGAGGGCGAGGCTCGAAGCCAACGCATGCCGGCGCGCGCCGACGCGCTGGACCCGGGCCGCGTGCCGGACCCGTGGCGCCGGCCCGAAGCGTTGCTGCTGGCGCCGGTCGCGGGCGAACTGGGCCCCGGCTTCGCCCGCGCGTTCGAGGCCGACGCCGTCGCGGCGATCGCGCAGGGCTACGTGCGGGCCGTCGACCTCGAGGGTGCAGTGCGGCCCGCGCGCTGGCGCGACCCCGGGGCCGACCTGGCCGGCGTGCACCTGCTGGCCCTCTCCGAGCGCGATCTGGCCGAGGGCGATTCGCCGCAGGCGCTGCTGCGGCACGTGCCGCTCGTGGCCGTGACCCGCGGCTGGCGCGGGGTGGACCTGCTGTCGCGGGCCGGGGTCCAGCCGGTCGCCAGCCTGCCCCGCCCCGAGGTCGACCCCACGGGCGCGGGCGACGTCTTCGCAGCCGCCCTGCTGCTCCGCTACCATGAGACGGCAGATCCGCTGGAGGCGACGGCGTTCGCCTGCTGCGCGGCGTCGTGCGCGGTCGAGGGCGCGGGCGCCTCGACCCTCGGCGATCGCGCGGAGGTCGAGCGTCGCCTGGCGGCCCGCGAGCGCTGGCTCGAAGAGGGAGAGTGGGATGAGTAAGGCGACCGGCAAGCGCGTGCTCGTGGTCGACGACGAGGAGGACGTCCGCGTCCTGCTGGTCGCCGTGATGCGCGGTGCGGGCTACGAGGTGGCCGAGGCCGAGCACGGCGCGGCGGCGCTCGAGAAGCTGCACGGCTCGCCGTTCGACCTGATCCTGCTCGACGTGATGATGCCGGGACTCGACGGCTGGGGCGTGCTCGACAAGCTGGGCGAGCTGCCCGATGCGCCGCCCGTGATCCTGGCCACCGCCCGCAACGACGAGGAGACCTTCCAGCGCGGGGTCAAGGCCGGCGTCGCCGGGCTGGTCGGCAAGCCGTTCGCCTTCCAGGACCTGCTGGCCGCCTGCGAACGCGCGCTGCTGGCGCCGCGCCCGCCGCGCGAGGAGCCGGAGCGGCGCCGCCAGCCGCGCCGCGAGCTGATGGTCAAGGTGCGGGTGTTGTCGCAGGAGAGCGCGCCGCTGGCGCTCGGCGAGCTCGTCAACCTCAGCTCGGGCGGCGCCCAGGTCAACCTGCTGGTGCCGCTCGAGCTCGGCACCCGGATCCGGGTCGGCCTCCACGTCTCGGCCTCCACCCACAACTTCCTCAAGTTCGAGGGCACCGTGCAGTGGCGCGAGTCGCAGCCGCTCGGCTACGCCCACGGTCTCTCGTTCACCGACCTCGAGCCGGAGGTCGCGAACGAGCTGAAGACGCTGTTCGAGGGCGCGGCGTGAAGGGAGCGGCGGCGCTGGCGCTGAGCCTGCTGCTGGCCGCGCCGGGAGCTGTCGCCCAGGAGCCGCCGCCGGCCGCGGAGCCCGCCGCCACCGCCACGCCCGACGCGACCGCCTCGTTCCCCCGCGCGCGGATCGAGACGGCGAAAGGCACGATCGTGATCCGGCTGCGGCCCGACCTCGCGCCGCGCCACGTCAAGGCCTTCGTCGCCACCGCGAAGGCGAAGGGCTACGACCGCACCACCTTCCACCGCGTCATCAAGCACGCGATCGTGCAGGGCGGCGACCCGATCTCCGCGAAGAAGGGCTTCGAGTCGCGCTACGGCACGACGGGGCTCGGCACGATGCGCCCGGAGTTCACGCAGGCGTCGTTCGAGCGCGGCGTGGTCGCCGCAGTGCTCAAGCCCGGCGTGCCGGCGTCCGCGGGCCAGCAGTTCTTCATCTGCCTCTACCCGCAGCCCACGCTGCAGGGGAAGTTCACGATCTTCGCGGAGGTCGTCGAGGGGATCGAGGTCGCCGACGCGATCAGCCTGCTTCCGGTCGACGGCGAGCGCGCGCTCGAGCGCGTCGAGATGAAGGTCACGATCGAGGAGCCGCCGCCCGTCTCCTGACCCCGCTTCAGCCGATCGCGGCCAGCACGGCGATCGCCAGGAAGGCGATCCAGGCGAGATGGCGACCGCGCGAGGAGCCCAGCGTGATCGCGGCGTGCACGCCGAAGGCGACGGCGACGATCGCGCGCAGCGTGTCCGGGTTCGGCGGTCCGGCCGCGAGCGCCAGCAGCAGCGCGCCGAAGCCGAGCCACGCCACGCTCGTCAGGTGCCACGCGAAGCGCAGGACCTGCTTCGTGAACTCGGTGCCGCCGCGCAGCTTCGGCAGCTCGCGGCGGAACAGCCGGGTCAGCACGTAACGCTCGCCGAGATACGAGTGCGCCAGCGCCACCAGCGCGCACAACGCCGCCGCCACGACCAGGGCCGCGTTCACGCCGCGCGCCGCCCCCGGCGCCGGATCGTGAGCAGCTTCTCGCAGCTCGCATGGACCTCGCCGCCCGCGTCGACCAGGTCGACGTGCAGCGTGCGCTCCGTGCGGCCGTCGCGCAGGGCGTCGGCGCGGATCGCGTCGAGCAGCGCGTCGTCGACGCGGAACGTGGCGTGCAGCGTGCTCCGCCCGGGGCGCCGGAAGCGGATGCTGGCTGCCTTGTCCCACACCTCGTAGTCCGGGCCCAGACGCTTGATCAGCATCACCATGTAGATCGGGTCGAGCGCCCCGTACATCGAGCCGCCGTAGATCGTGCCCACGTAGTTTCGCGTGCGCCAGTTGAGCGGCAGCGCGATCCGCACCTCGCTCCAGTCGGCCGCGATGTAGCGGATGCGCCCGCCCGTGCCGCGGTAGGCCGGGAAGAAGTTGAGCAGGGTCCGCTCCAGCCGTGTGCGCAGCGACTCGGCCATCGTCGCCTCCCGCGCGATGCTACTCCGTGCGCAGCAGCTCGAGCGGGGTGCGGCGGAAGGCCTCGGCCGCCGTCAGCACCCCGGCCAGACCCGCGCCGGCCGCGAGGCCCGCCGTCAGGCCCGCGAGCGGCGCCCACGGCACCGCCGGCGCCACCTCGAAGAAGCGGTCGAGCAGCGGCAGGCCGAGGCCGAGCGCGAGGGCCGCAGCCCCGAACGCGGACAGCAGACCGAGCGCCATGCCCTCGACGACCGCCACCGTCCGCACCTGGTGCCGCGTCGCCCCCAGCGTCTTGAGCAGCGCGGCCTCGCGCAGCCGCTCCCGGCGCAGCGCCAGCAGCGCGGCCGACAGCACGACGATGCCGACCGCGAGCGAGAAGCCGGCCATGAAGCGCACGGCCAGCGCGAACTGGGCGAGCAGGCCCTCGACCGACGCGCGCACCGCCGTCACGTCGAGCACGGCCAGGTTGGGGAAGCGCTCGAGCAGCTCGCGCTGCGCGCGGCCGCGGTCCTCGGCGCTCTCGATCCGCGCCAGCGTGACGAACGTGCGGGGCGCGGCCTCCAGCGGGCCCTCGGGGAAGACGGCGAAGAAGTTGGGCTCGATCCGCGACCAGTCGGTTCGCCGCAGGTGGGTGACCCGCGACGGCAGCGGCACGCCGGACACGTCCCACACCAGCTCGTCCCCGATGCTCACGCCGATCTCCTCGGCGAGGCCCGCGTCGAGCGAGACGGGCACCGGCTCGCCGGCCGCGAGCGCGCGCGCCGCGCCCGGCGCCCAGCGCTCGCCCGCGGTCGTGGTCTCGGCGGGCGTCGCGTGGTCGCGGTAGGAGCTGCGGTACTCGCGACGCAGCAGGCCACGCGGGCGGCGATCTTCGCCTTCGGGATCGGTCTCGCCGAGCGCCTCGGCGACGCTCTCGCCTTTCACGCTGGCGAGGCGCATGGCGACGATCGGCACCGCCGGGGCGGGCGCTGCGCCGCGCGCGTGCAGGTCGGCGTCGACCTGCGCCACCTGGTCGGGCTGGATCTCGAACACGACCACGTTGGCGCGGCCGGCGGCGTCGCCGAGGTCGAGGCCGCGCACCAGGTTCGCCTCGACCAGCGCCATCAGCGCCAGCAGGAAGCCGCCGAAGCCGAGCGCGACGACGACCGGCGTCGTCTGGTGCCCGGGCCGCTGCAGGTTGGCGAGGCCCTGGCGCAGCGGGTACGGCAGTGCCGACGGCAGCGGCCGCGCGAGCGCCCGCACCAGCAGCCGCGCGAGCAGGGCGAGGACCAGCGCGGCCGCCGCCGCACCGCCCGCGAAGGCGAGCCCGGCCCCGAGCCGGCCGGCCTGGACGACCGCCAGCACGGCGAGCGTGAGGGCCACGAGCAGCGACAGCCCGAGGCGCGCGGGATCGCGCCAGGCCGGTCGCGCCGGCGCCGCGAGCCCCTCGCGCAACACGGCGAGCGCGGGCACGTCGCGGATCGCCAGCAGCGGCAGGGCCGAGAACGCGAACATCGCGAGCAGGCCGGTGGTCAGGCCCGAGGCGATCGCCAGCGGCGCCGCGGCCGGTTCCACGGCCACCGGCAGCCAGGCGCCGAGCAGCCGCGGCAGCGCGCGCGCGACGAGCAGGCCGAGCGCGGTGCCGGCAATTCCCGCCAGCGCCCCGGCGAGTGCCACCTGCACGCCGAGCGCCGCCGCCAGGTCGCGCCACGAGGCGCCCAGCGCGCGCAGCACCGCCAGGCTCGGCAACGCCCGTCGCACGAACGCGTGCACGCCGGCCGCCGCGCCGAGGCCGCCGAGCAGCAGCGCGGCGAAGCCGACCAGGCCGAGGAAGCGGCTCATGCGGCCGAGCGCCTCGCCCGCGCGCTCCTCGTCGTCCCGTGGCGAGCGCAGCGTCACCCGCTCGCGCGCGAGGCGCGGCCGGTACGCGCTCACCAGCGGCACGGGATCGCGGCCGTCCGCGAGGGCCAGGTAGGCCTCGTGGCGGACCCGCGCACCGAAGCCCATCAGGCCCGTGGCCGCGACGTGGCGGGCGTCGATCGCCACCCGCGGCCCGAACGCGGTGCGGAAGGCGAGGTCGCCGGGCCAGCCCTCGAACGTGCCCGCGACCTCGAACGAGACGGCGCCGAGTTCTACCCGGTCGCCGACCGCCACGTTCAGCGAGGCCAGCAGCGACGGGTCCACGAGCACGCGGGGCGCACCCTCGGCGAGGCGCTCGCGGGCCTCGACGGGCGTCGCGCGGAAGCCGCCGTGGAACGGGTAGCCGCCCTCGATCGCGGACACCTGCACGAGCCGCGCCCCGTCCCGGCCCGCGACCCGCGCCATCGCGCCGAAGCTGGTCACGCGCGCGACGCGGGTGCCGGGCCCCGCCTGCGTCCGCAACTCGTCGAGCAGCGCCTGCGCCGCCGGCGTGAAGGGGCGGTTGGCGCCCAGCGCGAGGTCGGCGCCGAGCAGGCCGCGGGCCTCGCGGCGCAGCGCGTCGCGGGCGCCGGCCTCGAACGCGGCGACCGAGACCAGCGCGGCCACGCCCACCGCCAGCGGCAGCGCCAGCAGCAGCAGGCGCCGCGGCTGGTGCCGCAGTTCGCGCCGCGCCGTCTCCAGCGCGAAGCGCCAGCGCACGGCGGTGCTAGCCACGGGCCTCGTCCCCGACCAGGCGCCCGTCGCGCAGCCGCAGCACGCGGTCGGCACGGTTCGCGAGGTCCATGTCATGGGTGACCAGCACCAGCGTGGTGCCGCGCTCGCGGTGGATCTCCTCGATCAGCTCGATCACGGAGGCGCCGGTGCGCGCGTCGAGGTTGCCGGTCGGCTCGTCGGCGAACACGACCCGCGGGTCGGCGGCGAAGGCGCGGGCGACGGCCACCCGCTGCTGCTCGCCGCCCGAGAGCTGGGCAGGGTAGTGGTGGCCGCGCTCGCCGAGGCCGACGCGGGCGAGGAGTTCGCGCGCGCGCTCGCGCGCGGGGCGCCCCAGGAGTTCGAGCGGCACGCTGACGTTCTCGAGCGCCGTCAGCGTCGGCACCAGGTGGAACGACTGGAACACGAAGCCGACCTTCAGGGCGCGCAGCCGCGCGCGGGCGTCCTCGTCGAGCGGCCCGAGGTCGACGCCGTCGAGCGCGACGCGGCCTGCCTTCGGCCGGTCGAGCCCGGCCAGCAGGCCCAGCAGCGTGCTCTTGCCGCTGCCCGACGGGCCGACGATCGCGGTCGTCGACGAGGCCTCGAGGGCGAACGTGATAGCGTCGAGAACGGTCAGCTCGCGGCCGCCGGAGGCGTAGGACTGCGTGAGCGAGACGCACTCGATCATGGGCATGGAAGAAGATCCCGGGAAAAGGACGGTGGGGGCCGCGGGGGGCCGTCGTTCGATCTTAGTCGGGATGGCCGGCCTGCTCGCGGCCGGCTGCAGCCGCCCCGACGAAGCGGGCGGCGCGGCCCGCCCGGCGGCGACTCCGGACCCGCGCGGAGTCGTGCTCTGCGTCGGCACCAGCCTGACGGCGGGCTACGGCCTCGACCCACAGCAGGCGTGGCCCGCGCTGGTCCAGCAGCAGGTCGACAAGGCGAAGCTGCCGCTGCGGCTGGTCAACGCCGGGGTCAGCGGCGAAACCTCGGCCGGCGCCCTCGGGCGCATCGACTGGTTGCTGCGACAGCAGCCGCGGGTGCTGCTGCTCGAGACCGGCGCCAACGACGCCCTGCGCGGCCAGGACCTCTGCGCACTGCGGACGAACCTCGAGGCGATCCTGGCGAAGGCGAAGGCCGTGACGCCACCGCCCGTGCTGGTGCTGTTCGCGATGGAGGTGCCGCCCAACTACGGCGCCGAGTACCAGGCCGAGTTGCGCACGCTGTACCCGGAGGTCGCGCGGAGGGCCGGCGCCACGCTGATGCCGTTCTTCCTCGACGGCGTGGCCGGCCACCCGGAGCTCAACCTGCCCGACGGCATCCACCCCAACGCCCTTGGCCAGCGCCGGATCGCCGACAACGTCTGGCGCCATCTCGGCCCGCTGCTGCGCGAGGCCGTCCGCTAGCCGCCGGCCTCCAGCCGCCCGGCGAAGAAGTCCGTCACCCGCCGCGCCGCCCAGAAGCGGCCCGGGGCGTCGGCGCGGCCGACGAAGCCGACGTGGCCGCCGGTGGGCGCCACCTCGCGCACCACGGTGCCGCTCGAGGGCAGCGGGTGGCCGGTGACGCTGTGCGCGGGGATCAGCGGGTCGTCGGAAGCCGTGAGCAGCAGCGTGGGGCGCTCGATCGACGACAGCCACGGCCCCGCCGACGAGCGCTCGTAGTACTCGCGCGCGCTCGCGAATCCGGCGTAGGGCGCCGTGATGCGCTCGTCGTACTCGCGCACGCTGCGCACCCCGCGCTCGCGGCCGGCTTCGTAGAGATCGGGGCGCAGCGACTGGCGCCAGCGGTACGCCTCCTGCAGCTTGACCACGAAGTAGCGCTGGTAGGCCAGGTTGGCGGGCCGCTCCAGGGCCTCGACGCAGGCGAGCAGGTCGACCGGCGGTGACACGGCGGCGACGGCGCGGACCGCGGCCGGCACCGCGGCCGCGCGGCGGCCGGCCATCAGGAGCGCCATGTTGCCGCCGAGCGAGAAGCCGCACAGCGCGATCCGCGGCACGAGGCCGGCGAAGTGGCGCAGCACCGCCAGCAGGTCGCCGTCGAGCCCCGCGTTGTAGAGCCGCGCGCAGACCAGGGCCGCGTCGCCCGCGCTGCGCATGTTCATCCGCGCGACGTGCCAGCCGCGGGCCCAGGCGACCTGCCCGGTGGCGAGGCCGTAGGTGGCCGCGTCCCAGCCGCCGAGGCCGTGCACCGTGACGAGCAGCGGCCGCGCCTCGCGCGGGCCCGGCTGCCACGACGCCCGCACCAGCAGCCGCACGTCGTCGCCGGCGTCGACCACCACGTCCTCGACCGGGTGCGGCCAGTCCAGGTGGCGGCGGAAGAAGAAGCCGGCCAGCGTCTGGCGGTGGCCGCCGCGCAGGCCCGGCGGCGGGTTGAAATCGTGCAGCGACCCCGGCATCGTTCGATGATCCCATGCGGGCCCGATGATCCAGGCCTTCCACGTCGCCAAGCAGTACGACCGCGAGTCCTCGGCGCTGGCCGACGTGACGCTGCACGTCAAGAAGGGCGAGTTCTGCTTCCTGACCGGGCCCTCCGGAGCGGGCAAGACCACGTTCCTCAAGCTGGTGTTCCGCGAGGAGATCCCCTCCGCGGGTCAGATCCTGGTCGCCGGCCGCAACGTGACCGCGATCCCCGAGGCGCAGATCCCGGAGCTGCGGCGCCAGGTCGGCGTGGTGTTCCAGGACTTCAAGCTGCTCAAGCGGCGCACGGTGCTGGAGAACGTCGCCTTCGTGCTGCGCATCCTCGGGGTGCCGGCGAAGGAGCAGAAGCGGCGCGCCTTCGCGGCGCTGAAGGCGGTCGGCCTGCACCACAAGCTGCACGCTTTCCCGCTGCAGCTCTCGGGCGGCGAGCAGCAGCGGGTGGCGATCGCGCGCGCGCTGATCAACGAGCCGATGCTGCTGCTGGCCGACGAGCCGACCGGCAACCTCGACCCGGAGATGGCCTCCGAGATCATGAAGCTGTTCGAGGAGGTCAACGCCCGCGGCACCACGGTGCTGGTCGCCACCCACGACCGCGAGATGATCCAGCGCATGGGCCGCCGCGTGATCACCATCGAGCGCGGCCGCGTCGCAAGCCAGTAGCGCCCCCCGCCCCATCCGTCACGAATCGTCGTCGTCGTCCGTCCTTGGTGCAGGAGGACGGGAACCATGGCGCGAGTGGTGGTGGTCGGCGGCGGTTACGCGGGGCTGATGGCGGCTTTTCGGGCCGCGCGGGAGAAGCGTGCGGAAGTGACGCTGGTCGACCCCAAGCCCGTGTTCGTGCAGCGCATCCGTCTGCACGAACGGCTGGCGGGCGGCCGGCCCGAGACGATTCCCTACCCGCGGCTGCTGGCCCGGGCCGGCGTGCGGTTCGTGCAGGGTCGCGCCGACGAAGTCGACATCGCACGTGAGGAGGTGGGCGTGGGTGGCGAGCGCCTCGGCTACGACCACCTCGTGCTCGCGCTCGGCAGCCGCACCGCGCCGGCCGTGCCCGGAGTGACCGGTCACGCGCTCACGCTCGACCTGGCGGAAGGCGACGCCGATCCGCTGACCGAGGCCGCGCGACGCTGGCCCGCCCTGGCGGCGCGGGGCGCCCGGGTGCTGGTCGTGGGGGGCGGATCGTCCGGGCTGGAGACGGCCAGCGAGCTGGCCGAGCGCTGGCCCGGGCTGCGGGTGACGCTGCTGACCCGCGCGCCGCTCGGCGAAGGCGGCTACCGGCCGGGAGCCGTCCGCTACCTGCGCCGCCGGTTCGAGGAACTCGGCGTCGCGGTCGAGTCGGGCGCGACGGTGCGGGCGCTGGAGGCGGCCCACGCGGTCCTGGCGGACGGCTCACGCCGCGCCTTCGACGTCGCGATCTGGGCCGGCGGGATGCAGCCCTCGCCGTTGCCGCGCCAGTGGGGCCTGCCGACCGATCGCGAGGGCCGGGTTGTCGTCGCGCCCACGCTGCAGGTGGCCGGCCACCCCGGCCTGTGGGTCGCGGGCGACGCCGCGGCCGCGCCGGCTCCTGGCGGCGTCGCGCGCCTGTCCTGCCAGGCCGCGCTGCCGATGGGCGCCCACGTCGGCGACCAGCTCGCCCGCCTCGCCCGCGGCGCCTCGCCACGCCCGTTCCGCTTCGGCTTCACGCTCTCCTGCGTCAGCCTCGGCCGTCGTGCCGGGCTCGCGCACCTGCTGAACGCCGACGACTCGCCGGCCGCGACATACTTCACCGGCCGGTGGGGCGCGTTCGTCAAGGAGGCGGTGTGCCGGATGACTACGACCGTGCTGAAGCTGGAGGCGCGCGGCGTGCGCGCGTACCACTGGAAGCCGGCCATGCCCGCGGCCCCGGCGCTGGCGGAGGCGGCGTGAGTGAGGCGCTCCGCGCGTTCGAGGCGCAGCGATCGCGCCTGCAGCGGATCGCCTACCGCATGCTCGGCACCCGGCGCGACGCGGAAGACGTGGTCCAGGAGGCGTGGCTGCGCTTCTCGCGCGTCGACCTGTCGGAGGTGCGTGAGCCCGAGGCGTTCCTCGTGCGCACGGTGACCCGCCTGGCGATCGACGCGCTGCGTGCGGCGAAGGTGCGACGCGTGGACTACGTGGGTCCCTGGTTGCCGGAGCCGGTGGTCGGCCCGGCGGCGCCGGCACCGGACGAGGTGCTCGCCCTCGGCGAAGAGCTCTCGCTCGCGTTCCTGCTGCTGCTCGAGCGCCTCACGCCCCACGAGCGCGCCGTGTTCCTCCTCCGCCAGGGCTTCGACCTCGCCTTCGCCGAGATCGCCGAGGTGGTGGGGAAGAGCGAGGCGGCCTGCCGCCAGCTCGATCGCCGCGCCCGCCTCAAGCTGAAGGGAGCGCCGCCGACGGAGGCGGCCGGGGACGAAGCCCACGCGCGGCTGCTGGCGTCGTTCCTCGCCGCCGCCCGCGACGGCGACCTCGCGGGCCTGACCCGGCTGCTGGCCGCGGACGCGGTCGCGCAGAACGACGGCGGCGGCGTGGTGACGGCCGCGCTACGCCCGATCGTCGGCGCCGACAAGGTCGCGCGGATGATGATCGGCCTCGCCCGCCGCGACCCGGGCACGACGCTCGAGTGGCGCAGCGTCAACGGCCGCCCCGGCGTGCTCTTCACCCTCGGCGGCCGGCCGTTCGCCGTGCTCGCGATCGACGTGGAGGCCGAGCGGATCCGGCGCGTGTTCCTGCTGGTGAACCCGGAGAAGCTGGAGCGAGTGGCGACGGCCTGAGTTCAGCCGAGCAGGGTGAGGACGCGGGCGACCACCGCCTCGAGTGCGACGCGGTTCTCGGCGCCGTGCGGCACGATGATGTCCGCGTAGCGCTTGGAGGGCTCGACGAACTCGAGGTGCATCAGCCGCACCGAGTCGAGGTACTGGCGCTCGACCGACTCGAAGCTGCGGCCGCGCTCCTTCAGGTCGCGGCGCAGCCGGCGCAGGATGCGCACGTCGGCGTCGGCGTCGATGAACAGCTTGATGTCCATCAGCCGCCGCAGCTCGGGCTCGGCCAGCGCCAGGATGCCCTCGAGCAGGATCACGGGTCGGGGCAGCAGCGCGTCGGGCAGCACCCGCCGCGAGTAGCTCGCGTGGTCGTAGGCGAGGCAGGGCACCGGGCGCCCCGCCTTGAGGTCCATCAGGTCCTGGACCAGCAGCGGCGTGTCGAAGGCGTCGGGGTGGTCGTAGTTGATCGCCGCCCGCGCCTCGGCGCTGAGCTCGCGGCCGTCCTTGTAGTAGGAGTCCTGGGCGATCGTCGCGCAGCGGTCGGGGCCGATGCGCTCCGCGAGTCCCGTCGCGAACGACGTCTTGCCCGAGCCAGTGCCCCCCGCGATGCCGACCACGATCGCCATGGCGCGCGCATTATAATCACGCCTTCTTGCGACACATGGCGTGGTCCCGGGCGCTCGTCTACTTCCTGGAGGAGGCGCTCGTCAGCCTCTGGCGCAGCCGCCTGATCCACGCCCTCTCGATCGCCACCATCGCGGTCAGCCTGTTCGTGCTGGGCGCGTTCCTGACCCTCGCCAGCAACCTCGACGGCGTGATCGACCGCTGGACCCGGCAGATCCAGGTGACGTTCTACCTGCAGGACACGGCGCCCGACGAGGTGGTCCGCTCGCTGGAGGCGCGGCTGCGCGCCGAAGGCGGCGTGGCGGAGGTCGAGCGAGTCACCCGCGAGCAGGCGCTCGAGCGCTTCCGCGCGCTCTTCCGCGACCTGGCGACGCTGCCCGAGGACCTGCGCGAGAACCCCTTCCCGGCCTCGCTCGAGGTGACGCTCTCGCCCGGCGCGGATGCCCGCGGCCAGGCCCTGCGCCTCGCCGAGCGCTACCGCGAGGCCCCGGGCGTCGAGGACGTGCTGTTCGACCTGCTGTGGATCGAGCGGCTCTCGACGGCGGTGCGCCTCGTGCGCGGGGTCGGCGCGCTGCTCGGAGGCGTGCTGGTGCTGGCCGGGGTGTTCACCATCTCCAACGTGATCCGGCTGACCGTCTACGCGCGCCAGGACGAGCTCGACATCATGCGACTCGTCGGCGCGACCCGCGCCTACATCCGCGGCCCGTTCCTGGTCGAGGGCCTGCTGCAGGGCCTGCTCGGTGGCCTCGTCTCGCTGGCGCTGCTGGGCCTCGCGTTCCGCTTCGTCACTCGCGAGTCGGAGGCGATCGCCGGCCTGCTCGGCCGGCCCCTGGCGTTCCTGCCGTTCGAGGCCGCCGTGGCCCTGGTCCTCGGCGGAGCGACGCTCGGCCTCGTCGGCAGCCTGGTTTCCCTGGGACGCTCCCGGCTCTAGCTCGTTGCTGCAGCCGCGCCCCGCCTGGCCTCTAGTTGCCGTCCAGCTTGCAGATCCCGGCCGGGCTCGGGTGGATCACCCCCCAGGCCGACTCCTCGATCACGCAGACGCCGCAGCTCCCGCTCGCCGAGCAGGCCCGGTACTTCCCGGGCGCCGTGATGTCGATCATGTACTGCGTGATCTCCTTCAGCACGCAGGCCGCCCCCTCCGAGGGCAACCCCAGTCCGCCGCAGCGCACGTTCTGGTCGTTGACCACCTGGTACCAGTTCGGTCCCGGACGCCCGCTGTCGGAGACGCCCGACAGGTAGTGGTCGCAGGCCTCGCGCTGGGGGTCGGTCTCGAGCCGGGTGTTGCAGAACGTCCCACCGAGCCCGACGGCCGCGCAGTAGGCCGCGTTGCGGACCTGCGGGCTGGCATTGAGGATCTTCCGGTTGCGGGACGGCTCGAGCTGGACCTTGATCCGGTAGCCGTAGATGTCGGCGGGGTTGGGCAGCGGCGTGCCGCACGCCGCTGCGTAGGGGTTCGGCGTCGGCGTGGGAGTTGGCGTCGCTGTCGGCGTGGGGGTCGCTCCACCCGTGGGCGGCCCCGGGGCCACGGGGCTGTCGCCCCCGCCGCAGCCTGCGAGCAGCGCAAGGCCGAAGCCGGCCGAAACCAGAGTCCGTCTCATCGATCCTCCTTCGTCACCAGGTGGATTCTGGGCCCTGCCCCGTGCGGCTTGGCGCACGGGGCGTTCAGCGGCAGCGATCAGCGGGGCGCGGGAGCGCCGCCCCGGATCAGGTGACCGCCACGAGCAGCACCCTGACCCGTGCGTGCGACTCGTTGAGCCACAGGCGGTTCTCGCCGCGCAGGATGGTGACCGAGTCGCCCGGCCCGAGGTCGAACGAGTCCGGTCCCAGCCGCAGGCGGACCTGGCCCTCGACCACGAGCGCGAATTCCTCGCGCGGCTGGGCCGTCGGGTGCTTGCCGCTGCGTCCGCCCGGCTCCAGGGTGATCATCAGGGGCTCCAGCAGGCGCCCGCGGACCATCGGGCTGAGCGCCTCGATCGTCGCGCTCGACCACTGGCTGAGCAGCTCCGTGCGCTCCGTCGCGCGCACGACCACGCCGCCTTCGGCCGAGCCGAGGGCGGCGAAGAACTCGCCCAGGGTGACGCCCAGGGTGCTGGCGATCCGTTCCATCGAGTCGATCGAGGGCGAAACCTGGCCGTTCTCGAGCTGCGAGATGAAGCTCGGGGAGAACCCGGTGACCGCGGCGAAGGCGCGCAGGCTCTGGCCGCGCTGCTCCCGCAGTCGGCGGACCAGGTCCCCGATCGCCTGCTGCTTGAGCCGTGCCATGGGCCCGATGCTAGCAGGGCGCCGCGCCGTTCACTGACGTCGGACAGCGCGTCCACCAAGGCGCACGACGGGCGAGCCAGTCTGAAGTGTGGTCCGGAGTCCCTGGCGCGATCGTGCAGCACGGGCGGCCCGTCTCGGCGCCGTCGTCATCGGGGCGGAAGGACTGTGGCGGCTCGCGTCCGCGGGCGCGGCCTACCTGCGCTCGCCCTACTCTGCCGACTACGGGGAAGGCACCGTGCTGGTCCTCGCCAGGCTGCTGGCCGAGGGCCGCTACTTCGGTACCGTCGACGCCTACCCGATGGTGCACGCGATCTACCCGCCGCTGTTCCCGGCCCTCGTCCACGCGGGCTTCGCCGCGCTGGGCGAGCCCGTGTTGTGGCTGCCGCGCCTGTTGTCGCTGCTGGCGACCCTCGCCGTCGTGCTGCTGCTGGCGGGCCTGCTGCGCGAGGAGGGGCACGGCCGCCTCGATGCCGCGTTGTGGGGGACGGCCTTCGTGCTGCCGTGGTTCGTGCAGACCTGGGCGCCGCGCGGCCGTGTGGACTTGCAGGCGCTGGCCTTCACGCTGGCCGGCCTGGCGCTGCACCGGGCGGCCACCCGCGAGCGCCGCCACGGGCGGCTCGTGGGTGCATGGCTCTTCTTCGCATTCGCCTTCTTCACCCGCCACAGCGCCGTGCTCGCGCCCTGCGCCGCGCTGCTGGACGGCCTGCTCGATCCCACCCGCCGGCGGCGGGTGCCGGGCGAGGCCTGCCTCGGGCTGGCCCTGATCGGCGGGCCGTTGCTGGTGCTCCACCTCGCAACCGGCGGCGCGTCCAGCCGCCACCTGTTCGTCTACACGGTCGACGTCCACTACGAGTGGGGCCGCGCGCTGTCTTCGCTCGGCCAGTTCGCCTCCGTCGCCGGGGGGGTGGCTGTCCTGGCGCTGGCCGTCGTCGCATGCCGGGGGCCGCACGCCGTCTTCCGCCAGGGGCGGGCGCTGGTCCTCTACGGCGCGATGGCAATGGGATCGTTCGCCGCCATCGCCAAGTCCGGGGCCGCCCAGAACTACATGATCGAGCCGTGGCTGGGCCTGTTGCTGATCGCGTCGGTCTGCTGGCGCACGCTGGACCGACCCGGGCTGTTTCCGGGCCTGCTGCTGCTCGTCGCCCTGGCTGCGGCCTCCTTCGCCGGCCGGGACCTGGAGCGATTGCCGCGTCCCATCCGGGCGCCGCACAACGCCTGGGAATCCGCCGAGCTGGACCGCCTGATCCGGGACGCGCGAGGGCCGGTGCTCTCGGAGAACCTCGCGGCCCTGGTGCTCGCGCGGCGCCAGGTCTGGGTCGACCCGGTCAACCTCCCCCACATGGAGCGCCGCGGCCACGCCGACCTGTCGTCGTTGCGGACCGACTGCCGCGCGCGCCGCTTCGCGCTGGTCGTCGACGAGTACCGGCTGCGGGCGATCCCGGGCTTGCGCGAGTGCATGATCGAGCACTACGAGCCCGTGCGCGACCTGGGCCGTTACCGCGTCTCGCGCCCCCGGCCACGGGTTCCGGCGCCGGAGTGAATCCGCGTCCTGCTACAGCTCGTAGGTGCGGCCCTGCTCCAGCAGCACGAGTCGCGGGTCGGACAGCGCCTGCACCTGCTCGGTGAGCACGGGGATGAAGCGCGGCTTGAAGCCGTAGAGGTAGATCGGCACGTCGCGCTTGATCTTCTTCACCTCCTCGCCCAGGGTCTGCGGCGAGAGATGGCCCGAGATGTCGGCGATCCGCTGCAACTCGTTGGGGAACGAGCACTCGGTGATGATCGCCTTCAGGTTCTGGGTGTCGTTGACGATCTCCCAGAACCGGTGGGTGGGGCCGGTGTCGGCCGAGAACGCGAGCGCGGACTGGCCGTCGTCGACGATGAAGCCCGCGGTCGGCACCAGGTGCGAGACCCGGATCGCGCGTGCCGTCAGCCCGGCGACGTAGAAGGGCTGCTCGTCGTGCACCTCGAGCAGCCGCAGCACCGGGTTCTTGTCGTTGGGCAGGCAGGTGAAGTCGGGCCAGGTCGAGTTGTTGAACAGGTGGTTCTGCAGCGCGTCCACGACCTCGGGCAGGGCGTGGATGCGCAGGCAGAAGCCCGGCACGGCGAAGTTGTTGTCGACGATGAAGGGCAGGCTGCAGGTGTGGTCGAGGTGGGCGTGCGAGATGAGGATGTCGCGCACCTTCTCCTGCTCCGGCAGGCTGAGCGCGCCGGTGACCCACCCGCCGTCGAGGCCGAGCACGTCGTTGACCAGGAACGCCGTCATCCCGATCGTCTGGACGTTGCCGCCGTAGCAGCCGAGGACCTTGAACTTCATCGTTGAAGCGCTGCCTTCGGCTCCAAGTGATTCAGGGCGTTGATTTTGGAGGAAAGCGCGTGCGAGGAACGTAACACGCTCCTCGCACGGCTGTCAAACCCAAATCCCGCCGTTAGAGCGGCTTGCGGGCGAAGTGGTAGAGCGAGTACGCGAGGCCGAAGAAGACCAGCAGGCCGAACAGGTCGCTGCCCGCAAGGCCCAGCGCGGGGCCGAACTTGATCGCGTCCTTGGGAATCAGCTCCTGGGCTTCCATCAGCTTGATCCCGATCGCCAGCAGGCCGACGATGCCGCCCGCCGCGATCAGGCCCGAGGCGTAGAGCGCGCCGGGGCTGGCTTCTCCCTCGTCCGTCTGCTTCATGCCGCGCTCGGCCAGCGACTTGACGAGGCCGCCGCAGAAGATCGCCGCCGTGGTGCCGATCGAGAGGTAGGAGCCGACCGCGAACGACAGCGAGCGGATGCCGAGCAGCTCGATCGTGATCACCAGGAACACCCCGAGCAGCACCAGGCCCCAGGGCAGCTTCTGGTTGAGGATGCCGTTGATCACCACCGACATCAGGCGCGCCTGCGGGGCCGGAGCGTCCTGGCTGCCGATGCCCTGGGTCCACAGGTAGGCGATCTCGCCGGTCGTCTTGTCGGCGAGGTACTTGCCCTCGGGCACGGTCTTGGAGCCGATCACGTTGATCAGGGTCCAGGTCTGGCCCGCGTGCTCCTTCTCGCCCTCGATCACGGCGCCCTCGGTGAGCGCGTTGGCGTTCATCGCGATCGAGACCTTGTCGAACTTCTGCAGCCCGGTGTTCATCGCGATCAGGGTCAGGCCGATCACGACCGCCGAGGCGGTGACGCCCGCGGCCAGCGCGATCTGCTGGTAGGACGGGGTGGCGCCGACCAGGAAGCCCGTCTTCAGGTCCTGCGAGGTGGCCCCCGCGTTGGCGGCCGCGATGCAGACGACGCCGCCGATCGAGAGCGCCAGCGCGCCGTAGGCCGGGGCCGTCCAGCCCGCCGCGAAGAACAGCGCGCAGGTGGCCATCAGCGTCGCGATCGTCATGCCCGAGACCGGATTGGCCGAGGTGCCGATCAGGCCGCAGATGCGCGAGGACACGGTGACGAACAGGAAGCCGAAGATGACCACCAGCAGCGCCGCGACCGCGTTGTGGAACCACGAGGTCATGGCGCCCGGCACCGGCTTGAACGTGAGCAGCGACCACATCAGGAGCACGATCAGGGCCGAGCCGCCGAGCACCACGGTGCCCGGCAGGTCGCGGTCGATGCGGGCGCCGACCGAGGCCCCCGCCCCCGCCGCCTCGTCCTTCTTGGCGAAGCCCGCCTTCAGGGCGCCGACGATGGTGGGGATGGTCTTGACCAGCGTGATCAGGCCCGCGGCAGCCACGGCGCCGGCGCCGATGTAGCGGATGTAGTAGTTCCAGAGCTGGTCGGAGGTCATCTGCGCGATCGGGATCGGGCTCGGGTAGATCGGCTCCGGCACCATCGAGCCGAAGAACTTGATCGCCGGCATCATCACCAGCCACGAGAACACGCCGCCCGCGAAGATCACGCCCGCCACCTTGGGTCCGATGATGTAGCCGACGCCGAGGTACTCGGCGGTGATCGAGGCGCGCACGGAGGCGCCGGGCAGGAAGGCGGGGTTGTAGGTCGGCGTCTCCTTCAGCAGGCCGATCGCGTTGCCGTTCTGCAGCAGCGTGTAGACGCCGCCGAGCCCGAGGCCGTAGAAGACGCGGGAGGCGAAGCTGCCGCCCTTCTCGCCGGCGATCAGCACGTCGGCGCAGGCGGTGCCCTCCGGGTAGAGCAGGTTGCCGTGCTCCTGGACGATCAACTGCCGGCGCAGCGGGATCATGAACAGCACCCCGAGCCAGCCGCCGATCAGCGCCAGCAGGAAGATCCGCGAGTACTCGAGCTCGAAGCCGAGGAAGATCAGCGCAGGCAGCGTGAAGATCACGCCGGCCGCGACCGACTCGCCGGCCGAGCCCGTGGTCTGGACGATGTTGTTCTCGAGGATGGTGGCCTTGCCCAGCGCCCGCAGCAGGCTGATCGACAGCACCGCGATCGGGATCGAGGCCGACACGGTGAGGCCGGCGCGCAGGCCGACGTAGACCGTGACCGCGCCGAAGATGATGCCGAAGATCATGCCGACGACGATGGCGCGCGGGGTGAACTCCGGCACCGGCGACGCGTCCGGGATGTAGGGCTTGAAATCGGCGACGGCTCGCTCCTGGGACATTCGCTCCTCCGGCCGTGGACCTGCGGGGTCGAGGCGCCCCGGAAAGGGGCGCGGACGCGGGATCGTAGCCGCGGGCCCCGGGAGGCGCAACGCGGCGCGCCGGCAACCCTATACTGGCCGGGATGGTCCCCGCCGCGCGTCTCCTCGCCGCCCTGGCCTTCGCCGCCGCCTGCGCCGCAAGTCCGGCCGCCGCACAGTCGGGCTACGACGGCTACGAGGGGATGTACGGGCGGCCCGCCGACGTCCACCTCGACGACCTGATCAGCTCCGGCGCGGCCTACGAGGGGCGCGCGATCCGCACCAAGGGGCGGCTCGAGCTGATCGAGCTCGGCCGCTACGCGTTCCGCACGCTGATGTTCTCGCAACTGATCCAGCTCTACCCGGTCCAGGAGATCCAGTTCGACTGGGAGCAGGCCGCGCGCGCGTGGATGGGCAGGGAAGTCGAGGTGGTCGGCGTCTTCCAGCAGGCACAGGCCCAGAGCAGCGCCGGGGATGCCCGCTACTACATCCAGTTCTGGCGCTTCACCGGCCCGCCCGAGGACGTCAGGGGCGAGATCCGCGCGGAGGACGTGTCGCTCGAGCGCCTCGCCGACAACCCGGGGCGCTGGGACGGGAAGATGGTCCACGTGCGCGGCCAGTTCCGCGGCCGCAACCTGTACGGGGACCTGCCCTCGCGCTCGATGCGCGACCGCAAGGACTGGGTGATCAAGGACGACGTGTGGTCGGTCTGGATCTCCGGCCGCAAGCCGAAGGGCGACGGCTTCGACCTCGACGTCGAGTCGAAGCGCGACACCGCGAAGTGGGTGCAGGTGTGGGGGCGGCCGACGACGCGCAACGGCATCGTCTACCTCGACGCCGTGCGGGTCCTGCTCGGGACCGCGCCCTCGGCCGACAAGGCGAAGGCCCAGGCGGCGCCCACGCCGCCTCCCGCGCCGCGGCCCGCGCTGCCGGCAGCCGTCGTGTTCACCCTCCCGGTGGAAGGCGAGCCGATCGCGCAGGACGGCCAGCCCGTCCTGCAGTTCAGCCGCGACATGGACGAGCGCACCTTCGCGGGGCGCGTCCTGCTGCGCTACGCGGGGCCGCCGCGGCCGGGTGACCGCGCCTTCGTCGGCCTGCGCCTCACCTACGACGGCGGACGCAAGGCGCTCACCGTCGACCCCGGCGACGCGCTGCTGCCGGGGCGCGTGCTCGAGGTCGTGCTGCTGCCGGGCATCACCGACGTCGCGGGCCAGCCGCTGGTCGCGCGGCCGGGCGGCACCCGTCCGCCCGACGTCGCCGAGCTGTTCCGCTTCCGCGTGGCGATGTGAACGCCGCCGGGCGCGAGTGCCCGGCGCGGCTTGTCAGCGGGCGGTGGTGGCCCCGAGGCGGGCGATCGAGCGGGCGCCGATGTCCTTGCGGAAGGCCATCCCGTCGAACGAGACCTTCGTGGTCGCCTCGTAGGCGCGCTGCACCGCGGCCGGCAGGCTGGCGCCGAGCGCCGTGATCCCCAGCACCCGGCCGCCGACCGTGACCACCTTGCCGTCGCGCTGCGCCGTGGCGGCGTGGAACGCGAGCACGTCGGACTGGCCGTCCAGCGCCTCCAGCCCGCGGATCTCCTGGCCGGTCTGCGCCGCGTCGGGGTAGCCCGCCGAAGCCAGCACCACGCAGGCCGCGGCCTCCTTGGCCCACTCCAGCTTCACTTCCTTGAGCTGGCCCGCGGCCACGCCCTGCAGCACCGGCACGAGATCGCTCTTGAGCCGGGCCAGGATCACCTGGGCCTCCGGGTCGCCGAAGCGGGCGTTGAACTCCAGCACCCGCGGCCCCTTGTCGGTGATCATCAGGCCCGCGTAGAGCACGCCCTGGAAGCGGCGGCCCTCCTTCTCGAGCCCGCCGATCGTCGGCAGGATCACCTCCGCCATGATCTGCTTGTGCAGGTCGAGCGTGAGGTGGGTGGCGGGCGAGACGGTGCCCATGCCGCCGGTGTTGGGGCCGGTGTCGCCGTCGCCGATCCGCTTGTGGTCCTGCACCGAGACCATCGGCAGCGCCTTCTGGCCGTCGGAGAAGACGAGGAAGGAGACCTCCTCGCCGGGCAGGAACTCCTCGATCACGATCTTCGCGGTGGCCTGCCCGAGGCGCTTGTCGCTCATCAGAGCTCGGGCGGTCGCCTCGGCCTCGGCGCGGTGGTGCGCCACCACGGCACCCTTGCCGGAGGCAAGGCCGTCGGCCTTCAGCACGAGCGGGAAGCCGAACGGAGCGCGCGCGCAGCAGTCGAGCGCCTCGTCGAGGGAGTTGCAGACCTCGTAACGCGGCGAGGGGACCTTGTGGCGGGTCATGAACTCGCGGGCGAACGCCTTCGAGCCCTCGATCTCCGCGGCGGCCCGGGTGGGCGAGAAGATGGGCAGCCCGCGGCGGGCGAACTCGTCGGCGATGCCGAGCACCATCGGCAGCTCGGGGCCGACCACGGTCAGCCCGACCCGCGCGTCCTGGGCGAAGTCGGCCAACTCGACGATGTCCGAGGTCTCGATCGGCAGGCAGGTGGCGACCTTCGCGATGCCGGCATTGCCGGGCGCGCAGAACACTTCCTTGACGAGCGGGCTCTGGCGGATCTTCCAGACGAGCGCGTGCTCGCGCCCCCCGTTGCCGACGACGAGAACCTTCACGACCCCCCCACGGACGTATGACCGATGGCCCGAAACGTCTCACGGCGGAGCCGCAGTGTCAACGGTCGGGTCGGGCTCCTTTGTTATCCTGCGCCGGAGCATGCGCCGCATCCAGCCGCTCCAGCGCAGCGTGGACCTCGCCTGGCGCCGGGCCACGATCGACCTGCGCACCCGGGTGCGGGACGCGGAGCGCCACGTCTTCACGCTCGACCTCTACTCCCACCTCGACGAGCGCCACCCGGAGACGCATGCCGGCTGGTGGGCGCTGCGGCTGCCCGAGGGCGACGCGCAGGTCCGGGTCGGGCTCGACCTCACGACGATCGGCCCCCACTCGGTCTGGCTCGAGCAGGGCGGCCGGCGCGAGGCGGCGATCGACTCCTGGACCAACCCCGACTACCGCTTCGCCCCGCTGATCGGCATCCAGTGCGTGCTGCGCTCGCCGCAGGGGAAAGTCCTCGAGAACCGCTTCGTCACCGGGAAGGTCAACGACCCGGCGGTGATGGCGGGCTACTACAAGAAGGTCCACGCGGAGGGTGGCTACACGCCCACCGAGCCGTTCCTGTTCGAACTGCACGCCGAGATGCTGCGCCGGCTGGAGCCGATGTTCCTGCGCCACGTGCCGCGAGGCGGCGTGGTGCTCGACGCCGGCTGCGGGCGCAGCCTGTTCACCGAGATCCGGCCCGACTGGCCGTTCCGGATCGTCGCGTCGGACGTCGACCTCGACCTGCTGAAGGCGCGCCGCGACGCGTTCCCGCAGGTGCGCTGGGCGGTCGGCTCGGCGCACCCGCTGCCGTTCCGCGACGGCGCCTTCGACGCGCTGTTCGCGGGCGAACTGATCGAGCACCTGGGCGACCCGGCGCCGGCGGTGGCCGACTTCCACCGCGTGCTCAAGCCGGGCGGCACGCTGATCCTGACGACGCCCAACCGCCTGCGGCTCGCCAACCTGGTCGACGGCTCGGACCGCCCGTACAGCCCCGATCACCTCTCCGAGCTCTCCTACGACGAAGTGGCGGCGTTGCTGCGCGCGGGCGGCTTCGAGATCGCGAGCGCGACCGGGCTCCACCTCGAGCTGTTCCTCAACTGGCTCTCGCCGCTGCCCAAGCTCGACTGGCTGCAGCGCTACTGGAACCGGCCGTGGGCGGTGCCGCTGATGCGGCTGATGCTGAAGGCGGGCGCGCTCGCGCCGCGCTACGCCGTCGACCTCGTCTTCGTGTGTCGCCGGCTCGCGCCGTGAACGTGCGCGGCCTGGGCGCGCTCGCCGCGGCGCTCGCCTGGGTCGCGGCGCTGCGCTGGTTCCCCGAGGGGCTGCCGTACCGCCCGGGTTGGCTCGACGCGTTGCCGGCGCTGCCGCTGCTGCTCGCGGCGCTCGCCGCCGGTGGCGCGTGGCTGTGGCGTTCCGCGGCGCTCGCCCCGGAGCGCCCGCTCTCGCGCGAGGAGCGCCGCGCACTGCTGCTGGCCGTCGGCCTCGCGCTGCTGGTGCGGCTGCCGATGGCGTGGCAGGGCGGCGCAGGCTTCCTGACCCCTGACGGCGCGCTCTCGGGGACCGTCGCCCTCCACGTGCACGACGGAGGGCGGCACCACGTCTTCGTGCCGCACGTGCCGTACAGCGGCTCGATGAAGTCGCACCTGGCGGCGGCGCTGATGGCGCTCGTCGACCCCGTGCGCGCGTTCGCGCTGGCATCGCTCGCCTTCGTCCCGCTGTTCGTCGCCGGAGCCTTCCTGCTGGCGCGGGCTGCGGTGCCCGCAGCGCCGCTGCCTGCCGCGCTCGGCGCCGGCCTGTGGGCCGCGTTCGCACCCGCCTTCGTCACCCGCTACACGCTCTCCAACGACGGCAACTACGTCGAGGTGCTGGGCCTGGGCGCGATCGCGCTGTGGGCCTGCGCGCAGTCGCTCGGCGATCGGGCGGACGCCGCGCGCTGGGGGGCGATCGGCGCCCTGCTCGGGCTCGCGTTGTGGTGCCACATCCTGGCGGTGATCCCGCTCGCCGCCTGCGGCCTCGCGCTGCTCGCGTGGGCCCCCGCGCGGCGCTGGCCAGCCGCGGGCGGCGCGCTGGTGGCGGGCTGGGCGACGGGCTACGCGCCCGGCGTGCTGTGGAACCTCGCCAACGCGGGCCTGTCGTTCCGCTACCTGCTGCCGGGCGGCGAGAAGGTGGCGGGCGCCGAGGCGGCTCCCGGCTGGGGCGAGCGGCTGGCGCTGCTCGCGACCGACCAGTGGCCGGTGCTGCTCGGCTACGACCCGGGCTGGCCCGCGTCGATCGACGCGGCGCTGCGCGCGGGCGCGTTCGCGGCGGTGGCGCTGGCGCTGCTGGCCCTCGCCCGCCTCGCCGTCGCGCCCGCCGACCCGGGCCGCCCAGCGCGCCGCGTCGTGCTGCTGTTCGCCGCGGTCAACACGGCCGTGGCGCTCGTCGCGCTGCCGCAGATCCCCGGCAACCCCCGCTACATCCTGTTCCTGGCGATCCCGGTCGCGGTCGCGATGGGCGCGCTCGGCACCAGCCGCGGGGGGCGACTGGCGCTGGGCGGCGCGCTGGCGTTCGGCGCGCTCGGCTCGATCGCGCAACTGCCGGCCGCCGCGGACGCCGACGCGAAGTGGCGCGACTTCGCCGCCGAGCTGCAGGCGGCGGGCATCCGCCACTGCCACACCGACTTCTTCATCGCGGCCAAGCTCAACTTCGTCTCCGGCGGGGCGCTCACCTGCTCGTCGAAGCTGGGCCCGACCACGACCGAGTACTTCTTCGAACACCGCCGCGCGGCCGACGCCGCCCCCGACGCGGCGCTGATTGCGGTCAACGCGACGAACGCCGAAAAGCTCGAGCGCCGCCTGCAGCGGCTGGGCGTCGCCTATCGCCGCCTGGACGCGATGAAGCCGGTGCTGTTCGCGTTCTCCCGCCCCGTCGACCCGGCCGAGCTGTTCCCGCAGCAGACCTTCCCGTTGCGCTGACTCTCGTCGCAACTGGCCGATCATGCGGGCGGTGCCGGCCGCGGGCGGCTGCGCGACGACTGCGGCAGCGACCAGGGTCGCCAGCGCCAGCATCGGCGCCCGATCAGAATCGACCCTCTTACCACACACAAAACGTTCTTAAGCGCCATTGCTCTACGTTTTGTGTATACTTCGTTGGTCTCAGGAGGGACGATGAAGATCTTTCGAGCTTTCTTGACGGGTTCGGCGCTGGTCGTGGCTCTGGTGGGCGCCGCCGCCTCGATTTCAGCCACCGATGCATGGGCGTGCCGCGATGGCAACAGCTGCACGCCGGCATGCGACGGCCTTTCGTGCACGAAGAAGAGTGACTGCGGCTCCAAGTGCTTCTGTAACAACCCCCAGAACAGTGGCGGGACCTGCTACGTCGACTAGCCCTTCCCGACCTCGCCGGACCGAGCCGCCCGTTGGCCGACTCGGTCCGGCCCGATAGCGGTGCAGATTGGAGAACACTACCGACTCGCCCACGAGAAGAACCTGGCTGGCCATCGCGCTCTCCGTTCTTCTACTCACCGTCTCCACGATCTCTCTGGTGTTGACGCTTCGCGAGACTCGCGGCGCGTTGGCCGAGTCCCGACTCGACCTGCTTGGCGCGTACCAGCCACTCGTTGGTGCCACCCTCCCGCCCCTGATCGAGGACGCGTCCCGACCAGTCCTGACTCTGGTGGTGTCCGAGACTTGTGGAGTCTGCGATGAGACCTGGCCCTTGTGGGAGGGGCTCGTCGCAAAGGGCAACGCTCATGTTGTCGTCGTCAACTTGACCGAGCCGGCAAGCGTCGACTACGGTCGTCACCACAACCTCGCTCGATTCACAACCCTCGGGAGACCGGGACGCGACATCCAGAATGCCTACCGCATTCGCTATACGCCGCAGACGATTCTCCTGTCGTCCGATTCGAGGGTCTTGTTCGCAAAGACGGGAGCCCTCTCCGCTGACGACCAACACCGATTGACCGAAGAACTGGCTCGCGCATCGCGATGATCCCCCTCCGCAGTCGGCTCCAGAGAGCCACTCTGGCCCTTCTGCTTCTCGCGCTGGCGCTCTTCGCTTGGCGCGCCGCGGAGGAACCCTCATCCCGACAGTTGCCACGGTGTGACGGTCTGGCATGCAACGACCAGGAAGACTGTGGCCGGCGTTGCCGATGCGAGATTCCGCCCGGCGCGGAACTCGGCCGCTGCAAGGCCAGCGACCGTGGCGAAGAATAGTGCACCGACGGGCCAGCCGCTGGCTCGCGAACGGCCTCGTTGGGGCATCCCTGGCCGTCTGTCTGAGTGCGGCGGCCGTCGTTCGTGGGCTGGTCGCACCAGACGTGCCCTACGCGGAACCCGAGGAACTCGTCGAGATCTGGGAATCGCACCCGACCTACGGATCCCTGCTCGAGGTCAGCCACGGATCGTACGCCTGGTGGCGAGAGAAGAGTCGGAACCTCGCGGCTGTTGCCCACTTCCAGTGGCTCCCGGCGACTCGCCTCCTGGAGTTCGAGGATCGGCGCCTACCCATCACGCTGGCGGCGACGACACCGGGGTTCCTGGACCTGCTCGGCGTACCGCTGATCGCTGGTCGGCCTCCTGCGCCCGACGAGCGAGATGCCGAGGCCGACGTCATCGTCCTCAGCCAACGCCTCCTCGAGCCCCTCGACGTGGGATTCGAGATTCTCGGCCGCGATGTGCGCCTCGACGGCCGCCCGTTCAGGGTCGTCGGCATCACTCCCAGGGAGCTGGAACTCCCCGGCCGCGCCGGCGCCTACACGTTCTTCGTCGTGCCCGACGACATGGGCCGGCGCCAGCGAAACCAGCGCTACCTGAAAGTCGTCGGGAGGCTGGCACCTGGAGCCACTGTCGCTGGCCTGCAGTCTGAGTTGGAGGGTCTCTCTCGCGACCTTGGAAGCCAGTTTCCGGAAGTTCACGGCGGCTGGCACCCGGTCGTCCGCCCATTGATCGCGCGTGGCGTCGGCCCGCTCTGGTGGCCGGCCCTCCTGGTCGCGCTGTCCTCGGTTGCCACCTACCTGCTCGGCCTCGTGGGATTGGCTGGGGTGTTGATGGCAGAGACGGCCGCCCGCGGCCGGGACTGGCAGGTACGGATCGCGCTCGGAGCCACGCCGTCCCGAGTGGTCGCCGAGCAGTGTGTCGTCGCGAGTGGCTTCGTCGTGCCCGGCGCACTCCTCGCGGCGTTCGTCGCCGGCGTTCTCGTGGCGAGACTGCCGGCTCTCGTGCCGTTCTCCGAAGGCGCGCACCCGCGGATCGACAGCTCGATCCTCGCGCTCTGGCTGGTCCTGTCGGTGACCGCGCTGGGGCTGTCGGTTCTCTCGATGGCGGCACCTCTTCGCTGGCGGGACCCTGCTCGTGGCTTGCTCGACGGCGGCAACGTCGGCGGGCGTGGGGCGATCCGGGCGGTGAGCGCGCTGCGCTGGGTGGCGGTCGTACAGATCGTGGGGGCCGTGCCGTTGCTGCATCTCGCCGTTGGCCTCCAGGGCTCCCTCCAACGTCTGGCCGCGTCGCCACTCGGATTCGAGCCCGGGGACAAGGTCACCGCCGACCTCCCGGTTTCTGCAGCCCAGCGCCAGGAGACCCTGTTCGCGGACGCGACGGTGGACCGATTGCGCGCCGGGGGCGTGGATGCCGTTCTGGCCAGTTCGGCCCCGCTGCGATGGCCGGAGGTGCTGTGGTTCGTCTCGGCCGACAACGCGAACCGGACCTGGACGGCGGTCGTCGACGCGATGCCGGGGTACCCGGAGCGCCTCTCCATTCCTCTTCTGGCGGGGCGGACGTTCTCCGTGGAGGATCGGCGAGGGGCTCGCCCGGTGGCGATGGTCAGCGCGCTCCTGGCGCGGACTCTGTGGGGCGACATCGGCGTCGCCGTGGGTCGCCGTCTCAGGCAGGAACTGGATGTCGAGCGTGAGGTCGTCGGCGTGCTCGCGGACGTGGAGGCCTCTGCTCGAGGCGGTCCCGGCGTGCCTGCCTTGTATGTGCCCCTCGCACAGGGGCGAGGCGGCCTGCTCCAGGTCATCCTGGCCGAGAAAGACCTCCCGACGGCCACGGCGGTCCTGCGCGAGACCGGGCCAGGGCTCGCACTCCAAAGCCCGATTCGCTTGAGGGACCTGGCCAGCGAACGATTGGCCGCCCTCCGCCTCGCTGCCGGCGTCGCGGGCGCGCTTGCCGTCGCGGCCGCGGCGCTGGCGCTCGTCGGCGTTTCCGGCGTCGCGAAGCTGGTCGCCACTTCGGGGACGCGGGAGTTCGCCCTCAAGGTGGCCCTCGGGGCCACTGCCGAAGGTTTGCTCCGGAACCTGGTCTGGCGCTTGGGTGGCTGGATGGCGCTCGGCGCGCTCGGCGGGATGACCTTGAGCGCCGCGGTGGCGGTCCTGCAACCGGCCTTCACCGGATCCGAATCGGCGGGCGCAGGCTGGGCAGTCGCGATCGGCCTGGCGCTGCCGGCCGTCGCGCTGACAGTGGGCTCCCTGCAGTTGGCGTCCATCCGGGGCGTCGCCCCGGCCGAGCTGTTGCGACGCCCCTGAGGCTACTCTCGGCCGGGCCACAGGTCGCCGCCGCGCCGCGTGAGACACTGGCCGCGATGGCCGGGACGCTCTACGTCGTCGCCACGCCGCTCGGCAACCTCGAGGACCTGAGCCCGCGGGCGGTGCGGGTGCTGCGCGAGGCGGCGCTCGTCGCCTGCGAGGACACGCGGCGCACGGGGCGGCTGCTGGCGGCTCACGCGATCGCCACGCCGACCACGTCCTGCTTCGAGCACAACGAGCGCCACAAGGTCGAGCGACTGCTCGCCCTGGTGCGCGAGGGCAAGGACGTGGCGCTGTGCTCGGACGCCGGCACGCCCGGCATCTCGGACCCGGGCTACCGGGTCGTGCGAGCGGCCCGCGAGGCGGGGCTGCCCGTGGTGCCGATCCCGGGAGCCTCGGCGGTGGTCGCCGCGCTTTCGGTGTCCGGCCTGCCCACCGACCGCTTCCTGTTCGTCGGCTTCCTGCCGTCGCGCGCCAGGCCGCGGCGCGAGGCGCTCGTCGAGCTGCGCTGCCGGCGCGAGACGCTCGTGTTCTACGAGTCGCCGCTGCGGTTGCGGGAGACCCTCGCCGACCTGCGCGAGGAGTTCGGCGAGCGCGAGGCGTTCCTGTGCCGCGAGGCGACCAAGATGCACGAGGAGTACCGCCTGGCGACGCTGTCGGCGCTGCTCGTCGAGGTCGAGGCCCGCGGCGAGCTGCGCGGCGAGGTGGTGCTCTGCGTCGCCGGGGCCGACCCCGACGCCGCGGCCGCGGCGGAGCGCGAAACGGGAGAGCCGGCCGAGGAGCTCTACGCCCGGCTGGTCGCCGAAGGCCGCACCCGGCGCGAGGCGGTCAAGGAAGTTGCCCGAAGGCTCGGGCTGCCTGCCCGGGCCGTCTACGACCGGGTGCTGGCCGCGGAAGCCCCCGTTTTGCCCCCGGACCCCGAGACGCCCTAGAATGCCCCGTTTGCGCCGCGCCCGACGTTCCGGGCGCACCAAGGCGCGAACCCTGACGTCGCGCGACCCCCGGCAGGCCTGTCTGGCGGCGGAGTAGCGCCAGCCCAGGCTGAAGGGAGGCGATTTTTCTGGCCGAGATCAAGCTGCAGGAAGGCGAGTCGATCGAGAACGCCCTCCGTCGCTTCAAGCGCAAGGTGCAGCAGGAAGACATCATCAAGGACATCAAGAAGCACAGCTTCTACCTGAAGCCCGGGGACAAGCGGCGCGCCAAGGAGGCGCTGGCCCGCAAGCGCAACCGCAAGAAGGCCCGCCGCGAGGCGGAGTAGCCAGGCGGCGACGTCCCGCGAGGCCGGTCCGGTGGCGATCCGACGCCCCGGGGCGGCCTCGTTCCTTTTTCGGGGCTACTCGCCGGCCTGAAGGCCGGTGATCGCGATCGCGTCGACGACGTCGTCGACCGAGCAGCCGCGGGAGAGGTCGTTGGCCGGCTTCGCGAGACCCTGCAGGATCGGGCCCACCGCGCGGGCGCTCGCGATGCGTTCGACCAGCTTGTAGCCGATGTTGCCGGCGCCGAGGTCGGGGAAGACCAGCACGTTGGCGCGGCCCGCGACCTCGCTGCCGGGGGCCTTGGAGCGGCCGATCGCCTCGACCAGCGCCGCGTCGGCCTGCAGCTCGCCGTCGACCAGCAGCCCCTTCGCGCGGGCCCGCACCAGCCGCGCCGCTTCGGCGACCTTGCGGCTGCGCGGGTGATCGGCCGAGCCCATCGTCGAGAAGGAGAGCAGCGCCACCCGCGGCTCCACTTCCAGGAAGCGGCGCGCGTTGTCGGCCGCGAGGATCGCGATCTCGGCCAGCTCTTCCGCGGTCGGGTCGGGGTTCACGCCGCAGTCGGCGAAGACCAGCGCGCCCCCGGAGCCCAGCTCGGCGCGCGCGGTCTGCATCAGCATGAACGACGACACCTTGCGCACGCCCGCGCGGGGCCCGATCCCGCGCAGCACGGCGCGCAGGGTGTCGGCCGTGGTCGCTCGCGCGCCCGCCACCAGGCCGTCGAAGGCGCCCATCCCGACCTGGACCGCGCCCCAGAGGAGCGGCTGCTTCAGCGCCTCGCGGGCCTCGGTCGGCGTCAGCCCGCGCGCCCCCATCCGCTCCAGCAGGTAGCGCACGGCCGCGTCCACGCCGCGTTCGTCCCCACCGGGAGCCGCCAGCTCCACGCCGCCCAGTTCCACGCCGCGCTCGCGGGCAGCCGAGCGCAGGGCGTCCGGGGCCCCCAGGACCGTCGGCTTCGCGAGTCCGGCCGCGGCGACCCGCACCGCCGCTTCGAGCGTCCGCGGCTCGTCGCCCTCGGGCAGCACGATCCGCCGCGGGCGGGCCGCGGCGCGGGCGCGCAGGCGCTCCAGGAGGTCCACGGCGGCGACCCTAGCACGCGCCCGCCGGCGGCCGGAAGACCTTGGCCCCCAATGCGTTGACACCCCTGAAAACGGTGTGGTAGCGTCGCTTTCGCTTCGAAATCGTTTCGATCCAGAGTCGCGGAGGAACAGGACGCCATGAAGATCGTCGAGCGCACGGTCGGAGACATCATCATCCTCGACCTCCACGGGAAGATCCTGATCGGCGAGGGCGACGACGCGCTGCGCGAGGCCGTCACGAAGCTCGTCGACTCGGGCGCGCAGAAGATCCTGCTGAACCTGGCCGACGTGCCGTACGTCGATTCGGCCGGCCTCGGCGAGATCGTCCGCTGCTACACGACCGTCAGCCGCAAGGGCGGCCGCCTGAAGCTGATCAACCTGACCAAGAAGATCCAGGACCTGCTGGCGATCACCAAGCTGCTCACCGTCTTCGAGACCTACGAGTCCGAGGACGAAGCGGTCAAGAGCTTCTAGGACCGCAGGACCGCGCGAGCGGGGCGCCGCCCAGGGCGCCCCGCCGTTTCTTTTTCCGGGGGAACCGTGCCGCCGCTCCTCGCCGCCCTCCGGCCCCACCAGTGGACCAAGAACCTGGTGGTGTTCGCCGCCCTGGCCCTGTCCAAGCACCTGTTCGAGGCCGGGCCGCTGCTGCAGGCGACCCTCGCCTTCGTCTGCTTCTGCGCGCTGTCGGGCACCGTCTACCTGGTCAACGACCTGGTCGACGTCGAACGCGACCGGCTGCACCCCGAGAAGAAGCGGCGGCCGATCGCCAGCGGGGCGGTGTCGCTGCCGCTGGCCCGCGGCGCCGCGCTGGTGCTCGGCGCGGGCAGCCTGACGGTGTCCGCGGCGTTGTCGCGCGAGTTCTTCGCCTGCGCGACGGCCTACCTCGCCCTCAACCTGCTCTACTCGTTCCGGCTGAAGAACGTCGTCATCCTCGACGTGCTGTCGATCAGCCTCGGCTTCGTGCTGCGCGCGGTGGCGGGCGGCGTGGTGATCGCGGTGCCGATCAGCGACTGGCTGCTGGTGTGCACCATCCTGCTGGCGCTGTTCCTGGCCCTCGCCAAGCGCCGCGCGGAGATCACGGCGCTCGAGGCCACCGCCAGCGGGCACCGGGCGATCCTGGCCGAGTACAGCCCCTACCTGCTCGACCAGATGATCGCGGTGGTCACCGCCTCCTGCGTCACCGCCTACGCCTTCTACACGCTGGCCCCCGAGACGGTCGCCAAGTTCCAGACCAACCGCCTGTCGTGGACCATCCCCTTCGTGATCTACGGCATCTTTCGCTATCTTTACCTGGTCCACCAGAAGGAGCAGGGCGGCAGCCCGAGCGACGTGCTGCTGGCCGACCGCCCGCTGCTCGTGAACGTGTTCCTGTGGGCGGCGGCCGTGGTCGCGATCGTCTACTCCGCCGCGGGCGCGCCGGCGCCGATCGGGCACTGAACGACGGGCGAAGGAACCGCGATGAGCATCGAGATCCGCGCCGAGGACGTGAACGTCGAGGAGATCATGCGGCAGATCCGCCGCCGCATCGACGAGAAGCGGCGCGGGCTGTACTCGGACGAGGAGCTGCGCGAGATCGCGGAGCACCGCCTCGACGCGGTGCTCGACGCCGGCGAGTTCAACCCCGACTTCGTCTCCGACTTCCGCCAGGGCGCCGCGCGCTGGAACTACTCGTTCCACACCGAGACGATCTACCGCAGCAGCCGCGGCGCCGTCGGCCGCACGCTGGAGGCGATCCGCCGGCTGCTGCAGCCGGTCCAGAAGCTGTTCTGGAACCCGAACCCGATGATCTCGGCGCTCTCGCGGCAGTCGGACCTGAACCTCTACTACGTCGAGCTGTTCCACAACCTCTCGCGCGAGCTGACCCGCCTCAACCTCGAGAACCAGGAGCTGAAGAACCGCGTGCTCACGCTGCAGGGGCGGCTCGACCTGCTGAGCCGGCGCGAGAAGACGCTGGAGGACATGGTCGTCTACCGCGACGACAGCGGCGCGGAGGGCCCGGAAGGCGCCCGGTGAAGCTGGCCTTCGTCGTCCAGCGCTACGGCCTGGACATCGCGGGCGGCGCCGAGTACCACTGCCGCCTGGTCGCCGAGCACCTCGCGCGCCACGCGCAGGTGGAGGTGCTGACCACCTGCGCCACCGACTACGTGAGCTGGGCCGACCACTATCCCGAGGGAGTGGAGACGCTGAACGGCGTGCCGGTGCGCCGCTTCCGCGTGAAGCGCCCGCGCGACGTGAACCGCTTCCGCGACTGGTCGGAGAAGGTGCTGGGCGGAACCCACGAGCCGGCCGACGAGAAGGCGTGGCTCGAGGAGGAGGGGCCCTACAGCCCGCGGCTGCTGGCCCACGTCCGGAAGCACGCTGCCCTGTTCGACTTCGTGATCGGCTTCTCGTACCGCTACTGGACGACGCGCGAGGCGCTGCTCGCGGCCGCCGACCGCGCGATCCTGGTGCCGACCGCGGAAGACGACGGCGTGTACCGCCTCGGCATCTTCGGGGAGCTCTTCCGGGCGGTGAAGGGCGTCGTCTGGAACAGCCCGGAGGAGCGAGACATGATCCTCGCCGCGACGCCGGGACTCGACGTGCCCGGCGACGTCGTCGGCGTCGGCTCCGCGCTGCCCGAGCGGCTCGACCCCGAGGGCTTCCGCCGCGAGCGCGGCATCGACTACCCGTACCTGATCTACGTCGGCCGCATCGACCTCAACAAGGGCTGCCGCCAGCTCTTCGACCACTTCCTGCGCCACCGGCGCGAGCGCGGCTCGAAGCTGCGGCTGCTGCTGGTCGGCAAGCCCGTGCTGCCGCTGCCGCAGGACGAGGGCGTCGTCCACCTCGGTTTCCTCTCCGACCAGGAGAAGTGGAACGCGATCGCGGGCGCCGAGGCGCTGGTGATGCCCTCGCGCTACGAGAGCCTGTCGATGGTCACGCTCGAGGCCTGGTGGGCGCGGCGGCCAGTGCTGGCCAACGCCCGCTGCGCGGTGCTGCGCGGCCAGTGCGTGCGCTCCAACGCCGGGCTCTTCTACTCGGAGTACGCCGACTTCGCCGAGGCCCTCGCCCTGCTCGAGCGCGAGCCGGCGCTGCGGCGGGCGATGGGCGAGAACGGCCGCCGCTACTTCGACACCCACTACGCGTGGGACGTGGTGATCGGCAAGTACCTCGCGCTGTTCGAGCGGCTGCGCGCCGCGCGCGCCGGGTCGGGCGTCGTGGCCGGGGCCTCGGCGTGAGCGGCGAGTTCGCCGAACTGCCGCCGATCGGCGAAGGCGAGCTTGTCTCTGCGGCCGCGGTGATGGCGCTGGTGCGCGAGCGCTCCGCTCGCCGCCGTGCCGCCGGCCGGCTCACCGACGACGAGGTCGAGGCGCTCGCCCGCGAGCGCTTCCGACGCTACGGCCAGGAAGCGCACATCGACCCGCGGCTGCTCGACCGGCTGCTCGACTCGGGCGTCGCCCACGACTGGAACATCGCCACCGACTACGTGATCCGCACCCACCGCACCGGGCCGGCGGCGGCGCTGCTGGTCGCGCTCAAGCGGGTGGTGGCGCCGATCGTGCGGCTCTACACCGACCACGTGCTCGACCGGCAGACCCAGGTCAACCAGTACCTCTACCGGGTGCTGCACGCCTCGGTCCGCGACGTCGTGCGGCTGGAGGCCCGCCTCGAGGCGCTGGAGAAGCGCGGCGACACCGGCGGGAAGTGGCCCGGTGGGGGTTTGGGGGCGGAGGAGGCCGGAGTCGTCCGACGTAGCCCCCATGGGACCGGCGACGGGCTTCGCCCGGCGCCGGAACCCGAACTATGAAGTTGGCGTTCGTGGTCCAGCGCTGCGGCGAAGAAGTCCAGGGCGGCGCGGAGTCGTTGTGCCGCGCCTGGGCGAAGCGGCTCGCGGCGCGCCACGAGGTCGAGATCCTGACCACCTGCGCGCTCGACTACTCCACGTGGACCGACCACTACCCGGCCGGTCCCGCGACGGTCGACGGCCTGCGCGTCACCCGCTTCCCGGTGATCCGCGCCCGTGACCCGCGCCGCTTCGCGCTGTACTCCGACATCGTCCTGCGCGACCACCACACGGCCGACGAGGAGCGCGCCTGGATCGAGGAGAACGGCCCGGTGGCGCCGGCGCTGGTCGAGGCCGTGCGTGCCTCGTCCGCCGAGCTCGTGCTCGTCTTCTCCTACCGCTACTGGACGAGCTTCCACGCGGCGGGCGCGGCCGGCTCGCGCGCCGTGCTCGTGCCGACCGCCGAAGACGACCCGGTGCTCGCGATCGGCGCCTTCGCGCCCGTGTTCCGGTCGGCCCGCGGCCACCTGTTCCTGACCCCCGAGGAGCGCGACCTGGTCCAGCGCGTCGCCGGTGACGGCGTGCCGCACGCGGTGACCGGCTCGGGCGTCGAACTGCCGGAGAGCGCCCCGCTGGATCTGGACGCGCGCTTCGGGCTCGACGCGCCGTACGTGCTCTACGTCGGCCGCCTCGACGGCGGCAAGGGCGTCGACGTGCTGGCCCGCGACTGGCTGCGCTTCTGCGCGAACCACGCCGACGCGCCGGTGCTGGCGCTGGCCGGCCGCTCCCACCTGAGCCTGCCGGAGCACCCGAAGCTGCGCGCGCTGGGGCCGGTCGACGAGGCGGAGAAGCGCGCGCTGCTCGCCGGTTGCCAGCTCTTCGTGCTGCCCTCGCCCCACGAGAGCCTGTCGATCGCGGTGCTCGAGGCGTGGGCCCTGGGCCGCCCCGTGCTCGCCAACGGCCGCTGCGCCGTGCTCGCCGGGCAGTGCGCGCGCTCCGACGGGGGGCTCTGGTACGAGGGCTACGGCGAGTTCGAGCAGGCGCTGCGGCTGCTGCTGGAGCGAGCCGACCTGCGGGCGGCACTCGGCCGCCAGGGCCGGGAGTTCGTGGAGCGCGAGTGCGCCTGGTCCGCGGTCGACGGCCGGCTCGAGGAGGCGCTCGCGCGGTTCGCGGCGGCGCCCGGCCGCGGATGAGCCGCCACGTCCACCAGTTGCTGGCGGCGCTCTCCTACGGGGACGCGATCGGCAACGAGGCGCTGGCGATCCGCGCCCAGTTGCGGGCCATGGGCTTCCAGTCGGAGATCTACGCCGAGCACGTGCACCCGCGGATGGCGCCGGAGGCCAGGCCGCTGTGGCAGTACGAGAAGGTGTCGGGCCCGGACACGGTCTGCGTCTACCACTTCTCGATCGGCAGCGCGGCAGGCCGGCTCGCCTTTCACGCGCCGGACCGGCTGGTCGCGATCTACCACAACATCACCCCGCCCGAGTTCTTCCTCGGCTTCCACTCCCACCTCGCCGGCCTCACCTATCACGGCCGCCGCGAGCTGGAGACGTTCGCGCCGCGGGTCGCGCTGGGCCTCGGCGACAGCGAGTACAACCGGGCCGAGCTGGAGCGCGCCGGTTTCGCCCGCACCGGCGTGCTGCCGATCGTGCTCGACTGGAAGGCCTACGAGCGCCGGCCGAACCCGGTCGTGCGCAAGATGTACGGCGACGGCCGCACCAACTTCCTGTTCGTCGGCCGAGTGATCCCCAACAAGCGGCTGGAGGACGTGATCCGCGTCTTCGCCGTCCACAACCGCTGGACGGACCCGGCCAGCCGCCTGCTGCTGGTCGGCGACTACCGGGGATACGAGCGCTACCACCGCCGGCTGATGGAGATGGTGAGCGCACTCGGCCTCGACGGGCGGGTCGTCTTCACCGGCCACGTCGACGACGACGACCTCTACGCCTACTACTCGGTCTCGCACCTGTTCCTGTGCCTGTCCGAGCACGAGGGCTTCTGCGTGCCGCTGCTGGAGGCGATGCACTTCGGCCTGCCGGTGGTCGCCTTCGACCGCGGCGCGGTGCGCGAGACGCTGCGCGGCGGTGGCGTGCTGCTGCGCGAGAAGCGGCCCGAGGAGGTCGCGGAGTTGTGCCAGCTCCTGCTGACCGACGGGGCGCTGCGCGCCAGCGTGCTGCGCACCCAGGCGCGGGCGCTCGGCGAAGCCCGCGGCCTCGACTTCGGGGCGCTGCTGCGCGAGCAGCTCGCGCCGGTGCTGACGTGAGCGCGGACCCGCAGGGCGACCTCGACGAAGGACGGCGGATCTCCGACGAGATCCGCGCGCAGGCCCGCGAACTGCGCGCGCGCGGCGTCTACACCGAAGAGGATCTGCGCGCGGCGCTGCGCGTGCGCCGGCTGCGCCACTTCGAGCAGGGGAAGATCGACCCGCGGCTGGGCCGCGCGCTCCTGCACACGAGCCACGACTGGAACGTCGACCCGGCGTACGCGATCCGTTCCCACCGCGGCGGGGTCGCCGGGGCGGTGCTGCCGGCGCTCAAGCGGCTGATCGCGCCGCTGGTGCGGCTCTACACGGACCACGTCGTGCTGCGCCAGGCCCAGATCAACCTCGCGGTCCACTACGCCGTCGTCGACCTGCTCGAGCAGAACGAGCGGCTGGCGGCGCGCGTGCGCTCGCTGGAGGCCCGGGTCCGCGAACTGGAAGCGGGGCAGCGGTGAAGCTGGCCTTCGCGATCCAGCGCTACGGGGAGGGGATCGCCGGCGGGGCGGAGGCCCACTGCCGGGCGCTCTGCGAGCGCCTGGCGCGCGACCACGAGGTGCAGGTGCTGACCACCTGCGCCCGCGACTACGTGACCTGGGAGAACCACTTCCTGCCGGGCGAGAGCGCGCAGGGCGGCGTGCGGGTGCGCCGTTTCCCGGTGCGGCGGCCGCGCCACCCACGCGACTTCGCCGAGGCCTCGGACCGCGTCTTCGGGGACGAGCCGCACGGCCTCGCCGACGAGCAGGCGTGGGCCCGTGAAAACGGCCCCGACGCGCCCGCGCTGCTCTCGGCGATCGCCGCGGAGCGCGACGCCGACGCCCTGGTCTTCTACTCGTGGCGCTACGCGCAGTGCCTTTTCGGGCTGCCGCCGGTGAAGGCGCGGGCCGTGCTGGTGCCGACGGCGGAGGCGGAGCCCGCGGTCGAGCTGGAGCTGGCGGGCCGGCTGTTCACGCAGCCCGCCGGTTTCCTGTTCCTCACCCCGGAAGAACAGGCGCTGGTCGAGCGCAGCGCCGCCCGCTTCGGCGGCCGCTCGGGCCTGGCGGCCGTGATCGGCGGCGGCGTGGAGATCCCGGCGGGACACGCCGCGGTCGCCCCCCGCGCCCGCTTCGGCCTCGGCGAGCCGTACGTGCTCTACCTCGGCCGCCTCGACCCCAACAAGGGCGTCGACCGGCTGCTCGAGTACCACGAGTGGATGGGCGCCGACGCGCCACTGCTGGTGTTGTGCGGCCACGACGCGATCGGCGTCCCCGAGCACCCGCGGCGGCGCAAGCTCGGCTTCGTCGCCGAGGAGGAGAAGTACGCGCTGCTGCGCGAGGCCGCGGCGCTGCTGATGCCGAGCCGCTACGAGAGCCTGTCGCTGGTCGTGCTCGAGGCGTTCGCGCTCGGCCGACCCGTGCTGGCGGATGCCGCCTGCGCGCCCGTGCGCGGCCTGGTCGAGCGATCCGGCGGCGGCCTCACGTACGACGACGGCCTCGGCTTCGACCTCGCCCTGCGCCGGCTGACGGCCGACGCGTCGTTGCGCGAACGGCTCGGCGCCCGCGGCCGCGCCTTCGCCGAGCGCGAGTGCGACTGGGACCGCGTGGCAAGCGCCGCGGAGGCCCTGATCGCCCGCGTCGCCGCGCAAGCCCGGAGCGCACCGTGACCCGCTGCGATCAATGGGTGCCGGCGTTGCATGCCGGTGACGCGATCGGGGATTCCGCGCGGCTGCTGCGCGACGCGCTGCGCGCCCGCGGGTTCCAGGCCGACGTCTACGCCCTGCACCTCGACGAGGGACTCGCGGGCGACGGCCGCCGCTTCGACGAGTGGGTGCCGGGCGGGCCCGACGACCTGGTGCTGCTGCACTACGCGATCGTCTCCCCGCTCACCGCGGCCCTCGGGGAGCAGCGCTGCAAGCGGGCCCTGATCCACCACAACCTCACGCCGCCGGAGTTCTTCGAGGAATACGACCGCGAGATGGCGCGCATCCTGCGCCTCGGCCGCGAGGAGCTCGCGACCCTCGCGCCGCACGTCGACCTGGCGCTGGGCGACAGCGAGTTCAACCGCCGGGAGCTGGAGGCAGCCGGCTTCGCGCGCACCGGCGTGCTGCCGATCCTGCTCGACTTCGACCGCTACGACGAGCCGCCGAACCCGGTGCTGCTGCGCCAGCTCCGCGACGGCCGCGTCAACGCGCTGTTCGTCGGCCGCGTCGCCCCCAACAAGCGGCCCGACGCGCTGATCCGGATGGCCGCCTACTGGAAGCGCTTCATCTCGCCCAACTTGCGCCTCGTGCTCGTCGGCAAGCTGCCGCGGCGCGAGACGGGCAGGGGCGAGCCGCTGCGCGGCCACTACTTCGACACGCTGCAGCGCTTCTTCTACGAGCTCGGCTTCTCGTCCGACGAGATCGTGTTCACCGGCCACGTCGACCACCGCGAGCTGCTCGCCGCCTACCGCGCCGCGGACGTCTTCGTCTGCGCCTCGGAGCACGAGGGCTTCGGGGTGCCGCTGGTCGAGGCGATGCGGATGGACGTGCCGATCGTCGCGGTGCGTGGCACCGCCGTCTCCGACACGCTGGGCGATGCGGGCGTGCAGCTCGACGACGCCGAGCCGGCGCGGATGGCGGAGGCGGCGCACCTCGTGGCCACCGACGAGGCGCTGCGCGCCGCGGTGCTCGCCGGCCAGCGCCGGAGGCTGCGCGCGTTCGCGCCGGACGCGGTGCTGGCGACGCTCGACGGGCACCTGCGCACGCTCGGGGTCGCGCCCTGATCATGCGCGTCCGGGTCGCCGCGCGGGCCGCCCTCGGCGTCGCGGTGGCGCTGTACGTCCTCGCGCTGCTGCGGCTGGCCCCCGTGTTCCTCGATCCTCTCGTCGACGTGCGGGCGCTGCCGCTCGTGCCGTGGGTGATCGCGCTCGCGATCCTGGTCGCGCTGTTGCCCGCGACCGACCGCGCTCCCCGAGGTGTCGCCCGTCTCGGCATGGCCGCGCTGGCCGTGGCCGCGGCGCTCGCGACATCGGTCCTGCTCCGCGGAGCGGCCGGGCTGAGCGCGAAGGTGTCCGGTCCCCAGGGCCCGATCGCCGAACTGGGCCCCGGCCCGCTCGACCTCGCCGGCCCCGACCTGCGCGGGCTGCCGGCGCCGCGGCGGCGGATCGTCGAGTGGTCGGGGACGCTGTCGGTGCCCGAGAGCGGGCGCTACCGGCTGTGGGCGGACGGCCGCGGCGCGGTGAGCGTGCGCGTCGACGGCCGCGTCGTGCTGGAGGCCGAAGGGGAGCGGTTGATCGCGGGCGCGGACGTGAACCTGGGCCGCGGCGAGCGGCAGCTCGCGGTCCGGCTCGAGCGGGTGGGACCGGGGCCGCGGCTGCGGCTCGGCTGGATCACGCCCGCCGGCCGCGCCGAGATGCTGCCGCCGCGCCGGCTCGCGCCGACTTCGGAAGCGGCGACGCCCGGCCTTCTGTGGTCGCTGACGGACCTGTTCGGCCACGTGCTGGCCGCGCTCGCCGGGGGCCTGGCCTTCGCCCTCGGCGCCCGCACACCGCGCGACGCCGAAGACGCCACGGGAGACGCCACCGCGCCCGAGCCGCCGGGCTGGCGCGAAGGAACCCTGGCCACGGCGGGCTTCGCCGCGCTCGCCGTCGCGATGAGCTGGCCGCTCGCCGCCGACCTCGCCGGCAGCAGCCTGATGCAGTACCCGGACGGCCGCCTCAACGCGTGGATCCTGGCCTGGGGCGCGCGGGCGCTGGTCACGGCGCCGACCCAGGTGTTCCAGGCGCCGATCTTCCACCCCCTGCCCGACGCCCACGCCTTCACCGAGAACCTGTTGCTGCCGGCCGCCCTGGCCGCGCCGTTCACGCTGTCGGGCGGCCCCGCGCTCGGCTACAACCTGGTGCTGCTCGCGAGCCTGGCGCTGTCGGGCACCGGCGTGTTCCTGCTCGCCCGCCGCGCCACGGGCGACCCGGTCGCCGCCTTCGTCGGCGCCGCGATCTTCGCCGTCGGCGTCCACCGCTGGGTGCGGCTTGCGCACCTGCACGCGCAGGTGACCGTGTTCCTGCCGCTCGCGCTGCTCGCCCTCGACCGCTTCTTCGCGCGGCGCACGTTCGTTCGCGCGCTGGCCGTGGCCGCCTGCGTGATGCTGCAGGGCCTGTCTTCGGTGTACCTCGGCGCGATCACGGCCACGGCCGTCACGACTTGCGTGGCGCTGGCCGTGGCGACCCGGAACGTCGGCGGGCGCGACCTGCTGCGGCTCGCGGTGGCCGGCCTCGTCGCGCTGCCGCCGCTCGTCGCCGTGGCCGCTCCCTACTTCCGGATGCGCGGCTTCCAGGGGGTGGAGTTCACGCTCGAGGACCTGCGCGTGTACGCGACGACTCTCGAGTCGTGGGTCGCCTCGGGCACGCCGCTCTGGGGGCCGCTCAGCCAGCGCCACCTCGATCCCGACCGGGTGCGCGACGGGCTGTTCCCGGGCCTGGTGCCGCTGCTGCTGGGCCTCGCTGGCCTGGCCCGCGCCCCCCGCCGCTGGCAGCTCGCCGCGGTGTCGCTGTGCGGGCTGTCGGTGTGGATCTCGCTCGGGCCCGAGACCGCCGCCTTCCGCTTCCTGCACGAGCAGGTCGTGCTGTTCCGCGCGATCCGCGCCTACTCCCGCTTCGCGCTGCTCGTGATGCTGGTGCTCTCCGTGCTGTCCGCGCTGGCGCTGGCGGGGCGCGGCCGGTTGCGCTGGCTGGCGCTGGCGCTGCTTCTCTTCGAGGCCCGCCACGCGCCGATCGGCACCGCGCCGCTGGTCGTGCCGGGCGAAGTCGAGCGCTGGCTCGCCGGCAAGGCCGGCGCCGTCGCCGTGCTGCCCGTGGGCGAAGGCGACACGGCCGCGATGCTGCGCCAGCTCGGCCACTGGCGACCTCTCGTCAACGGCGACTCCGGCTTCATCCCGCGGCCCCACGACCGGGCGATGGAGCGGCTCGAGGGAACGCTCGACGCGGACGCGCTGCGTTACCTGCGCGCGATCGGGGTGCGTCACGTGGTCTCGCCCGATCCGCAGCCGCAGCTCGTCGAGGCCGCGCGCTTCGGGGCCGACGCCGTCTACGAGGTGCCCGCGGGCGAAGCCGCCGCGAGGCCGGCGGTCGGCGAGCCGACGCCGACGCTGTGGGAGCCGCGCGGCGCCACGCTCGACCTCGGCACGCCACGCCAGGTCGCCCGCGCGACGTTCGAGCTCTCCGATGCTCCGTGGCTGGCCCGGCCGCGGCTCGAGCACTCGCCGGACGGCCGCACCTGGGAGCCGCTCGCCGCGCAGGCGAGCCTCGCCGACGCGATCCTCGGCCTGCTCGCCGACCCGCGCCAAGGTCGCGGCGAGGTGCGTTTTGCGCCGGTGACCACCCGCTTCCTGCGCTTCGACCCTGCGCTGCCCGCCCGCCCGGGGCTGATCGAGGTCGGATCGTGACCGGCGTCCACCAACTGCTGCCGGCCCTGCACGCCGGCGACGCCGTCGGCAACGAGACGCTGCTGCTGCAGGCCGCGCTGCGCCGCGCCGGACTCGCGTCGGAGATCTTCGCGGGCCACGTCGACCCCGCGCTGCTCGGCCGCTCGCGGGCGCTGCGCGAGGCCGAAGCCGCAGGCGAGGCGACCTGGCTCTTCCACTTCGGTCCCGACTCGCCCGCGGGTCGGCTCTTCCCGCACCTGGCCGGAACGCGGGTCCTGCGCTACCACAACGTCACGCCCCCTGCGCTGCTGGCCGAGCACGCGCCGGCGCTGGCGCGGCTGTGCGGGGCGGGGCTCGCCGAGGTGCGGGCCCTCGCCGCGAGCGCGCACCTCGGCCTCGGCGCCTCGGAGTTCAACAGCCGCGAGCTGCACGCGATGGGTTATGCCCGCACCGCCGTGTTGCCGCTCGTCGCGGACCTCGAACGCGTGCGGACGGCCTCGCCCAGCCGCGTGCTCGCGCGCCTGCTGGGCGACGGCCGCCGCAACCTGCTGGTCGCCGGCCGCCTCGCCCCGAACAAGCGGGTCGAAGACGCGATCGCCGTCTTCGCCGTGTTCCAGCGGCTGTTCGACCCCCGCGCGCGGCTCCTGATCGCCGGCGGCTGGGAGGGCTTCGAGGGCTACCGCGCGTCGCTGGAGCGCCGCGCGAACGCGCTGCGCGCCGAGCGCGTGCTATTCCTCGGCCGCGTCGCCGAAGACGAACTCGCGGCCTGCTACCAGTCCGCAGCGGCCCTGCTGTGCACCTCGGAACACGAAGGCGTGGGGGTGCCGCTGCTGGAGGCGATGGCCTGCGGCGTGCCCGTCTTCGCCTACGATGCGGGCGCGGTGCGCGAGACCCTGGACGGCGCCGGCGTGCTGCTGGCCGACAAGCGACCGGAGGAGTGGGCAGGCGCGCTCGACCGCGTGCTGGCCGACCGCGCCCTGCGCGCGGCCGTGGTCGCCGGCCAGCACGCCGCCCTGCGCCGCCGCGCGGCCGCCGACCCCGTGGCGACGTTGCGGGCGGTCCTGGCAGGGAAGGCATGAAGCTCGCCTTCGTCATCCAGCGTTACGGGGCGGACATCACGGGCGGCTCCGAGTCGCTCGCCCGCGCGCTCGCCGAGCGCTTCGTGCGCGAGGCCGAGGTGACCGTCTTCACGTCCTGCGCTCGCGACTACGTGACCTGGCGCGACGAGCTGCCCGCGGGCCGCAGCGAGGAGGCCGGCGTCGAGGTCCTGCGCTTCCCGGTCGCCCGCGAGCGCGACCTCGCCGCCTTCAACGCGTACTCCGAGCCGTTCTACCGCCGCGAGGACCGCACGCCGTCTGAAGAGCGCGAGTGGCTCCTGCGCCAGGGGCCGTTCGTGCCCGGGCTGGTCGAGGAGCTGGCGCGACGCAAGGACGACTTCGACGCCGTGCTGTTCTTCACCTACCTGTACTACCCGACCTGCGAGGGCCTGCGCGTGGCACCGGAGCGCTCGGTGCTGGTGCCGACCACCCACGACGAACCGCCGCTGCGCTTCTCCGTCTTCCGCGAGGTCTTCGCGGCGCCGAAGGCGTTCGCGTTCCTGACGCCCGCCGAGGAGCGCCTGGTGCGCGAGCGCTTCGCGCTCGGCGACCGACCCGGGCTGGTCGCCGGCATGGGCGTCGAGGCGCCGCCCGCCACCGACGTGCTGGCCTTCCGCACCCGCCACGACCTGCTGCGCCCGTACGCGCTCTACGCGGGCCGCATCGACGCCGGCAAGGGCTGCGACCGGATGCTCGACTTCCACGCCGCGTACCGCCGCGAGCACGCGGGCGGCCTCGACCTCGTCCTGCTCGGCAAGCTGGCGATGCCGGAGCCGCGGCAGCCCGGCGTGCGCCACCTCGGCTTCGTCAGCGAAGAGGAGAAGTGGGCCGCCTACGCGGGGGCCTCCGCCGTGATCTGCCCGAGCCCGTTCGAGAGCCTGTCGATCGTGCTGCTCGAGGGCATGGCGCAGGGCGTACCCGCGCTGGTCAACGCGCGCTCGGACGTGCTCGTCGAGCACTGCCGGCGCTCCAACGCGGGCCTGTGGTACGAGAACGCCGAGGAGTTCGCGGAGGGGCTCGACCTGCTCGCCCGCGGCGACGAGCTGCGCGCGGCGCTCTCCGACAACGCGCGCCGTTACGTCGCCGCCGAGTACCGCTGGGACGTGGTGATGGAGCGCTACCGCCGGCTGATCGCGGCGGCCCGCGGAGGGGCGCGATGAACGAGGCCGCCCGCGCGCTGCCGGCTCCGGCCCGCGCGCTGGCGCTGCTCGCCGCATTCGCGTTCCTGGGCGCGACCGCCGTCGGCGCCGGCGAGGCGCGCTTCTGGCTCAAGCCGGTGCCGGTCCTGGTGCTGGCCTGGGCCACGCTGCGGGCGGCGGGCGGCGCCCGACCGGAGTCGGCTCCCGGGCCGCGCTTTGCGCAGCTCGTCGCGGCAGGGCTCGGCCTGTCGGCGATCGGCGACATCCTGCTCGAGTTCCCCGCGGGGTTCGTGCGGGGCCTGTTCGCCTTCCTGCTCGCCCACCTCGCCTACGTCGCCGCGTTCACGGCCGACTGCCGCGCACCCGCGCTGCGCCGCGCGTTCCCGTGCCTGCTGTACGGGGCGTTCGCCTTCGGCGTGCTCCGCGCGCGGCTGGGCCCGCTGGAAGTTCCGGTCGCGCTCTACGTGGCGGTCATCTGCGTGATGTTGTGGCGGGCGCTGGCGCGCGCGGATCGCGGCACGTCCGGCGTGCTGGCAGCGCTCGGCGCGCTCTCGTTCGCGGTCAGCGACTCGCTGCTCGCGTGGAACCGCTTCGTGGCGCCCTTCGCGCTGGCGCCCTACGCCGTGATCGTCACCTACTGGCTGGGCCAGGCCGGGATCGCGGCCGCGGCCTGGCACGGCGTCTACTCGGATTCCTCGTCCGCGGGCGGCGGTTCCGCCCGCGGCACGACGTAGGCCCGCGCTTCCTCCACGGGGAGCGGCGGGCGGAGGCCGCGGAAGACCACGACCGGGCCGTCGAGCCGCTCGAAGCCGATGCCCAGCGCCCGCAGCCCGTCGGCGAAGGCGTCGGCATCGTCCTGCGGGCGCAGCACGAAGGCCTCGCCGCCCCGCTCGCGCACGCCGCGGGCATGGCGGTCCGAGACGTAGTAGGGAGTCGGACCCAGCTCGGGCGAGAGCAGGACCCGCTCGCGGGTCAGCATCGTGACCGCCGAAGACAGCGAGAAGTCCGCGTACCCGGCGCGCACGCCCGCGCCCTCCACGAAAGCGACGATCGCGCGGTACTGGCCCTCGCCTCGCCCTGCCGCCAGCATTCTCGGGGCGGTCCCGGCGGCGTGGGCCGCGAGCAGGACGAGCGCGAGGACAACGGCGGGCAGCCGCGCCCGCTGCCACAGCCGGCCCAGCGCGACGCCCCAGAACAGCGCGCCGCAGGCGACCAGCGGCAGCAGGTAGCGCGGCCGCCAGTGCAGCGCCTCGCTGGGCACGGCCCAGAACTGCGCCAGCACGAAGGCCGCCAGCAGCAGTGGCAGCAGTGCGGGCCGTGGAGCGAGCGCGCGCAGGCCGAGGCCGCCGCGAGTGACCCACACGCAGGCGAGCGCTCCCGCCGGAAGCAGCACCGCAGCGCCCCAACGCAGTTCCCGCCAGGCGGCAAGCCAGGGGTGCTCCGGGCTGAACCCGGCCAGGATCGGGAACGAGATGCGGAACGTGCGCCAGACCTGGTTCGGCAGCGTGGCCAGCCGCTCGAGCCCCGGCGAGGCGGCGCTCTGGCCGAGGATCTCGCGGGTCGCCCAGTCGTGCTGCACGTTCCAGGCGAGCGCGGGCAGCGCGCCGAGCAGGACTCCGACCGGCACCAGCAGCGTCCACGGGTCGCGCCAGGTGCGCCGGCGCAGGACCAGGGCGGTGGCGCCCGCCGCGAGGTACGACAGGGCCACCGGCTGTTGCCACACGGCCGCCCCCAGCGCCGTGCCGGCGCCGAGATAGAGCCAGCGCGCGCCGGCGCCGTGGCGGTCGTCGTCGAGCAGCCGGGCGAGCAGGGCGAGCGCCAGGCCGCCGAGCGCCATCACGTCGACGTACTGGCCCACGGCGTTGAGCTGGAAGACGGTTGCGAACTTGGGGCCGATCGCGAGGTAGAGCCCGGCCAGCAGCGCGGCCGGCGGACCGCCGATGCGGCGGGCCAGCGCCATCGTCGCCGCGATCAGCAGCAGGGTGAGGCCGAGGCCGACGGCGACCAGCAGCAGGGCGTCGTCGCCGACGGCCACGCCGGGCAGCGCGGCCAGGTGGGCCTTGAGCGTGCCCTGGTAGTTGGCGCCCTCGGTGAAGGCCGGCGCGGGCCGCTCGCCGAGCCGCAGCGAGGCCGCGGCGAACGCCATGTAGGCGCCGTCCTTGTTGACGAAGCCCGCGGGGTGGACGAGCGCCGGCGCGCGGTAGGCGACGGCCAGCGCGAGGCAGGCGAGCGTCTCGGGCCGCGGCCGCCACAGCCAGGTGGAGGGGGACACGCCCCGCAGCAGGGTGGCGCCGAGCGCGCAGAGCGCGAGGCCGGAGATCGCCACGGGCCCGAAGGAGGTGGCAGCAAACCAGCTCCAGGTGAACGCGAAGGCGGCTGCCAGCGCCGCCGCCTCGAGGTGCGGGCGCAGGCGGAGGCTACTGGATCGCGCGGAGCTGCTCCTGCAGCGCCTCGGTCGCGGCCGGCCCCTTCAGGATCGAGGCCGCGCGCACGATCTGGTGGATCGCCTCGTCGACCGCCTCGTTGCCCGCGCCCTTCTCGATCTCGCCCTTGGCCTTGAGGTAGTGCTTGTTGACCACGCTCTCGCCGACGGCTCCGAGCTGGGCGCTGCACACCTCGCGGACCCTGTCGAGCCGCTGGAGCGCCGCGCCGCCCACGGCAGGCACGCCGCCCGACTTGCCCATCGCCTTCGCCGGCGCGCCCTCGCGCAGCCGGATCAGGCCCGTCGTGATCAGGCCGTAGAGGATCTTGGCGGCGTCGAACACCGACAGCCCGGCGGCCTGCGCGATGTCCTTGATCGAGCGCGCGCCGTCGATCTTGGACAGGATCAGCCACTCGGAGGTGTTGAGGTTGATCTGGCCCTCGCGGTTCTCCTGGACCACGAACTCCGGCACCAGGTCGGTCGAGGGGATCTTCTTCGACAGCACGCGCCACTCGTCGAGCCGGCGCGCGGCCTCCATCAGCAGGTTGGTGTTGCTCTTCGAGATCGTGCGCAGCGGCGTGGCGATGCCGGGCTCGAACTTGAACTCGCCGCGGCTCCAGATCGCCAGCGCGTAGACGGCCTCCTCGCCGGTGGCCTCCTCGAGCTGGGCGTGGACGATCTGGCCGTCGGCGAGGAAGATCTCGCCCTTGAGCGGCCCGTCCTGCAGGTGGAAGACGCCTGTCTTCCCGCTGACGCTGATCAGCTGGATGATGTCGGGCAGATGGAGCTCGGCGAGCGATCCCTGAAAAGCCATCCCTCTAGCTCACACCTTCCGCCCGAAACCCTTCATCTGCATCGACTTGAACGAGGCTGAACCTAGCAAGGGAGCGCAGCGCAGTCAACCACGCCGTTGCGGCCCCGAAAATCAGGCCCCGGGGGCCTCCTCGGCCTCGCGCCCGCGCCGTTCGCCGCGCGGGATGGCGATCCCGTGGCGCTTGATCATCTCGTTGAGCGTGGTCGGCTTCAGCCCCAGCAGCCGCGCCGCCTCCTTCTGCACGCCGCCGGTGCTGTCCAGCGTGTTCTCGATGATGCGGCGCTCGAAGTCGGCGATCACCTCGCGCAGCGAGATGCCCTCGGCGGGCACGGACATCGAGGGCAGCGCGTAGCGCGGGGCCTGGCGCACGTGGTCGGGGATCAGGTCGCGGCCGATCCGCGACTCGGTGGTCAGCACCACGCCGCGCTCGATCACGTTCTCCAGCTCGCGCACGTTGCCGGGCCAGTCGTAGTCGAGCAGCGACTGCATGGCCTCGGGGGCCACGCTGGTGACCGGCTTGCCGTTCTCCTCGGCGTACTTCTTGACGAAGTGGTTGACCAGCGCCGGCACGTCCTCGCGGCGCTGGCGCAGCGGCGGCAGCGCGATCGAGATCACCGCCAGCCGGTAGTAGAGGTCCTCGCGGAAGCGGCCTTCCTCCACCGCGCGCTTGAGGTCGACGTTGGTGGCGGCCACGATCCGCACGTCGACCTTGATCGTCTCCACGCCGCCCAGGCGCATGAACTCGCGCTCCTGCATCACCCGCAGCAGCTTGGCCTGGGTCTCGAGCGGGATGTTGCCGATCTCGTCGAAGAACAGCGTGCCCTTGTCCGCCAGCTCGAACAGCCCGCGCTTGGCGTACACGGCGCCGGTGAAGGCGCCCTTGACGTGGCCGAACAGGTTCGACTCCAGCAGGTCGTGGGGCAGCGAGCCGGAGTTGACGACGATGAAGGGCTTGTCGGCGCGGTTGGAGTTGGCGTGGATCGCCTTGGCCACCAGCTCCTTGCCGGTGCCGCTCTCGCCGACCACCAGGATCGTCGAGCGCGACGGCGCCGCCTGCGCGATCAGGTTGAACACCTGCTGCATGCGCGGGCTCTTGCCGACGATCTCGGTGAAGCGGCCCTGGTCCTTGAGCGCCGTGCGGAGCTGGCGGTTCTCGTCGGTCAGCCGCTTCTTCTCGAGCGCGTTGCCGAGGATGTGCAGCACTTCTTCGTGCTTGAAGGGCTTGGCGACGTAGTCGAAGGCGCCCTTCTTCATCGCCGTCAGCGCCGTCTCGACCGAGGCGTAGGCGGTGATCATCAGCACCGGCAGGTCGGAGTCGATCCGCTTCAGCTCGTCGAGCACCGACAGGCCGTCCATCTCCGGCAGCATCACGTCGAGGATGGCCGCGTCGAAGCCCTCGCGCCGGGCCGCGGCGAGGCCCGCCGGGCCGTCGGCGACCAGCGTCACCTGGTAGCCCGCGTCGCGCAGCAGCGTGCCGAGCACGTCGCGCATCACCTCTTCGTCGTCGACGACGAGGATCGATTCCCTCTTCATCGGCCGCTGGCCCCCTGGTCCCCTGGTCCGGACTTAACCGCGCTTCGCGTCGACGCCCGGGAGCGCGGCCAGCGCCGGCAGCGCCACCTGGAAGGTGGTGCCCTTGCCGGGCGTGCTCTCGACGAAGATCGCGCCGCCGTGCTCCTGCAGGATGCCGTAGGAGACCGCGAGCCCGAGGCCCGTGCCGCGACCGATGCCCTTGGTGGTGAAGAACGGGTCGTAGATGCGCTTGACGTCCTCCGGCTTGATGCCGTGGCCCGTGTCGCGCACCTCGACCACCACCGTGTCCTCGTCGGCGTAGCTGACGAGCGTCAGCCAGCCGCCGGCGGGCATCGCGTCCTTGGCGTTGAGGATCAGGTTGAAGAACACCTGCTGCAGCTTGTTCTCGTGGCCGCGCACCAGCGGCAGGCCCTCGCCCAGCTCGCGCCGCACCCGCACCTTGGAGCGCTCGAGCTGGTGCTCGAGCAGCGACAGCACGTCGCCGAGCAGCTTGTTGAGGTCGATCGTCTCGTACTCGGAGGGCGCGGAGCGCGAGAAGTTGAGCAGCGAGTTGATGATCTTGGCGGCGCGGAAGGTCTGCTTCTCGATCTTCTCGAGCATCTCGCCGCGCGGGTCGTCGCCGGGCGTCTGCTGGCGCAGCATCTGGGTGTACGAGGAGATCCCGGTCAGCGGCGTGTTGACCTCGTGGGCCACGCCCGCCGCCAGCAGGCCGATCGAGGCCATCTTCTCCGAGTGCTGGAGCTGCTCCTCGAGCCGGAAGCGGGCGGTGACGTCGTCGAGGATCAGCACCGTGCCCGCGCGGCGCCCGCCCTCGACCAGGAACGGCGCCACCGAAACGTTGACGAGCAGCGCGCGGCCGTCGGCCGAGGGCAGGTGCAGCTTGTAGATGTTCGAGATCTCCTCGGAGCTGCCGAGCGAGAGCGACCCGCGCAGCGCCTCCAGGAACGGCCCGGGGAAGATCTCGTCGAGCGCGCGGCCCAGCGCCTCGCCACGGCGGCGGCCGACGAGGCGCTCCATCGCCCGGTTCCAGCGCGCGATGCGGCCCTCGAGGTCGAGCACCACGATGCCGGCGTCGATGCTCTCCAGCACCGCGACGTTGTACTCGGTGAGCCGCTCGAGGTCCTCGGCCTTCTCGCGCAGGCGGCCGTAGAGGCGCCCGTTCATGAACGCGGTGGCGGCCTGGCCGGACAGCGCCTGGACCAGGTCGACTTCTTCGCTGTTGAGCGGGTCGAAGCCGTCCTTGCGGCCGACGGCGACGATCGCGATCAGCTCGCCGCCGACCCGGCACGGGAAGTAGTAGGAGAGGTCGAGGCCGCCGGCCTCGGGGAACGGCTCGCTGGCGGTGTCGGCGTTGAGCGGCGTGCCGTCGTTCAGCCGCCGGGCCAGCGCCCCGTCGGGCGGCAGTCGCAGCGCGTCGGCCGCTTCGGCCGGCAGCGCGCCCTTGCGGCGGAACACGGCGAAGCGGCCGTCTTCGCCGGGCAGGAACACGGCGGCCGAGTCGACGCCGAGCGCCGCCACCACGCCGTCGAGCAGCCGCTCGGTCATGCGGCCGAGGTCGAGGTCGGCGTTCAGGTCCTGCGACAGCCGCAGCAGCGCCCGCCGCGACAGGTAGCGCTCGCGGAAGAACAGCTTGTCGATCGCCACCTGGATCCGGCTCTTGACCGGCGTGAAGAGCAGGATCACGACCAGCGTCGAGAGGATCGCGATCGCCGGCTCGTGCGGCTCCTCGTCGCCGAACAGCGAGCCGACGAGGCCCATCGACAGCAGCGAGATGCCGACGATCGCCGCGGTCGCCAGCACGTAGACGAGCGAGCGGCGGAAGATCAGCTCGACGTCCATCAGCCGGTGCTTGACCACGGCGTAGGCGAGCGAGAGCGGGATCAGCGCCAGCGGGATGTAGCCGGCCAGCTCGCCGACGGCGCGCGGCTCGCGGCCGAGCGCGAAGGGCAGCGCGTAGAAGGCGAAGAAGGGCAGCACCCCGGCGCCGGTGCCGAGCACCAGCCACTTCATCTGCTTGCGGGCCGTCAGGCTGCGGGTCTGCGAGTAGCTGTCGAGCAGCACGGCGAACGAGATCGCGAAGCCGACCGCGAAATACAGCGGCTTCCAGCGGTCGATCGCCGCCGTCACGTGCCACAGCAGGTCGTTCTGGCCGCCGCTCTGCACGAACATCGCCTGGCTGAAGGCGGCCAGCCCGGCCAGCAGCACCGCCGGCGCGTAGGCGACCGGAACCACCCAGGCCCGCGCCCGGGGCAGCCGCCGCTCCGGGAACGACAGGCAGAAGTGGAGGAAGGCGACCGGCAGGAACAGGATCGCCAGGTGGTCGGTCCACAAGAGCGCCCAGTCGGTGGCGTCGAGCTTGCCCGTGTACGACGTCGAGTACATCAGGAAGAACAGCAGGCAGATCGCGTAGAAATGCACCGCCGCCGCGTCCGGCGGCCGCCGCAGCATCACGATCGTGCCGACGGCCAGCGAGAAGAAGCCGACCAGCGACAGGTAGTAGAAGAGGGTGACGTTGCCCTGGCCCAGCGGTTCGACGGTGACCCGCAGCGCCCGCTGCTCGCCGACGCGGAGCAGCGAGTACTCGGGGCGGGCCCCGGGCGCCATCGCCTGCAGCCGGGCTTCCACCTCCACCGCGGAAGTCACCGACTCGCCGTCGAGGCCGAGCACCAGGTCGCCGGCCTCGATGCCGGCCAGGTCGCCGGGGCTGCCCGGCGCCACCCGCGCCGCGATCACGCCCTCGTTCGCGTCCTTCCAGAAGACCCCGTCGTCGGGCAGCGAGAAGGTGGCCTTGAGGAAGATGTTGTACGCGCCCAGGCAGGCGAGCGCCAGGGCAATGCCGAGGACCAGCGCGTTCTTGAGGTGTGCCCGGCTCAACACTGGAGTGGTTTTTCGTCCCACGGCGGGCGCGGCCCCCACGGCCTCGCGAACCGGGATTCCTGAGCAGGGAGCAAGCCCCGTGCCGTGTCCGGCGTCATCGGACACGACTCAAAGCGCTGAATTCGTGGCACTTGCTCGCCGGTCCGATACCCCGGATTCGGAATTCCGAATCCATGAAACGGTATCATGGATCGCCATCCATGAGGGCCTGGAACCTTCAGAAACGGACGGCGACGCCTCCGAGCATCCGGCGGGGCGGCTGGATCACCGCCAGCTCGTCGAGGAAGCCGCCCTCGGCCGGCTCGTAGAACACGTTCCGGAACGCGAAGAGCAGGTCCCAGTCGGCGCGGGTCAGCGACCCGATGTAGGGCAGGCCCTGGCTGAGCTGCAGGTCGAAGCGGGTGCGCAGCCGCCGCTCGCCGTCGCCCTCCGGCGCCATCGCGTTCACCCGGTAGTAGACGGCGACCCGGGTGTCGCTGCGCAGGATCGCCGTCTCCAGCCGGGCCACGACGTCGTGGAAGTCGCCCGTGGGCGCGCCGACGAGCATCGCGGGACTCTGGGCGCGCAGGGCGACGCCGCGCGTGTAGTCGACGGAGGCGCGGGCGAACCCGCCCAGCCGCCGCTCGACGCCGAGGCCGGCGCCGCGGGCGAGCGCGCCCGGCCCGTTGAGGATGCGCAGCCGGGCGTCGCCACCGCGGCCGCTGAACGCGTTGACCAGCCGGTCGCGGGCGCTCTCGTGGAAGCCGTGGGCGCGCAGCCGGAACCCGCCCGCGTGGGCCTCGGCGGCCAGGTCGTAGCGCAGCACCTTCTCCGGCCGCAGGTCGTCCGCCAGCAGCGCCCAGGCGATCGCCGGCGTCGCGGACAGCGTCGACAGGGCGAGCAGGTCGCCGCCTGGAGTCAGCGTCCGGGTGCGGGCGCCGCCGCGCAGCGCCACGCCCGGGCGGGGCCGGAACTCGACGGCGACTGCGGGGTCGAGGTGGTGGCGGTCCTCGACGAAGCCGACGTAGGCGTAGCGGGCGCCGAGCGTGGCCGTCGTCCGCTCGTCGAGCTGCCAGCGGTCCTCGACGAAGATCGCGCCCACGCTGCGGTTGTCCTGCTCCTTGTCGAGCGGGGCGATCGCCGGCACGACGTGCGAGCCGTAGCCGGAGCCGATCTGGATCTGGTGGCCGCCGCCGGGCTCGATCACGAACTCCGCGGCCATCCGCCAGGTGTCGTTCTCCGCCTCCGCCACCAGCCCGCCGAGGCTCCAGCGGCCGTAGTCGGAGAGCGCGCCGGACAGCCGCACCGCGCCGAGGCTGGTCGGCATCGTGCCTTCCGTGTCGCCGATCGCCGCGGGACTGGCCAGCACCTCGAGCCGGCCCTCGAGCAGGCGGACGTGGGCGAGCGCGTCCTCGGCCTGGGGAGGCGCCGTGTGATCGACGGCCAGCGCCACGCCCTCGCGTCCGTCCTCGAGCACGGTCCGCTTCTTGTGGCGCGTCAGCCAGCGCCACTCGCGCGCCGCGCTGTCGCGCTCGGCGCGGGTCGAGGCCGGCACCAGCGCGTCCGCCGCGTCGGCGGCGGCGAGCAGGCTCAGCGTGAACAGCGAGTGGTGGTTCGGCAGCACCGTGACGGTGCGCGGCGGCGCCACCATCCCGTCGCCGGTGATCGCCCGCAGCGTGTAGGAGCCGGCCGGGAGCTGGGGCACGCTGAAGCGCCCGGTCTGGTCGGAAACCGCGACCAGGCTGCCGCCGGCGAGGCCCTTGCCGAACAGCGAGACGAGCGCGCCCGCGACCGGGGCGCCCTGGCGATCCTCCACCCAGCCCATCACGGCGCCGGGACGCTCCTCGGCCGCGACCCCCTGCGGCAGCAGCGCGAGGGCGGCGAGAGCCAGGGTGCCGGGACGGAACCTCGTCAAGCGGCAGACCTCCACGAGTGACACTTCAAGCCTTCTGGCAACCTAGCAGCCCCGGACAAGCCCTGTCAATGGGACCCGCCGCCCTGCTGTGCTATAGATAGCCGCTGGAACCACCCCATGTCCCGCTACATCGACGTCACCGTCCCGCTCTCGTCGGCGGTGCCCACCTTCCCCGGCGACCCGCGCTTCGAGATGGACTTCCCGCACCGCATCGCGGACGGCAAGCCCTACAACGTGGCGCGCATCAGGATGGGCGTCCACTCGGCCACCCACGTCGACGCCCCCTTCCACTTCAAGGCGGACGGGGCGACGGTGGACGCGCTGCCGCTCGAGATCCTGATCGGCAAGTGCCGGGTGCTGGAGATCGCCGACCGCGAGCGCATCGAGCGCGCCGAGCTGCAGAAGGCCGACCTGCGCGACGACATCCGCCTGCTGCTCAAGACCCGGATGTCCGGCCAGCTCAGGAACCCCGAGTTCCAGGAGGACTTCGTCCACCTGGCCCCGGAGGCGGCCGAGTACCTCGTGCAGGCGGGCATCAAGCTCCTCGGCATCGACTACCTCTCGATCGAGAAGTTCGGCTCGGCCGGCTTCGAGGCCCACCACGCCCTGCTCGGCGCCGGCGTGATCGTGATCGAGGGCCTCGACCTCAGCGACGTCGAGGCCGGCGACTACGACCTGATCTGCCTGCCGCTCAAGATCGCCGGCGCGGACGGCGCCCCGGCCCGCGTCGTCCTGAAGCGCCGGGTGTAGGGAGCGCCATGGGGGTGCGGGGGCGGAGGAGGCTGCGCTGTCCGACGGAGCCCCCGCGGAGCGCGGCGACGGCCTTGGCCGGCGCCGCGACTCCTGAATGAGCCTGCTGCTGATGCGCGACCTGGTCACGGTGCTGCTCGCCGGCGGCGCGGGCGAGCGGCTCTACCCGCTGACCCGCGACCGCGCCAAGCCCGCGGTCACCTTCGGCGGCCCGTACCGGATCATCGACTTCACGCTCAGCAACTGCATCAACTCCGGGTTGCGCAAGATCTTCATCGCCACCCAGTACAAGGCGCAGAGCCTCAACCGCCACATCCGCCTCGGCTGGAGCGTGGTCAACACCGAGCTCGGCGAGTTCATCGAGATCCTGCCGCCGCAGAAGCGCACCGGCGAACACTGGTACCTCGGCACCGCCGACGCCGTGTACCAGAACCTGTACTTCGTCGAGCGCGAGAAGCCGCGCTTCGTGCTGGTGCTGTCGGGCGACCACATCTACAAGATGGACTACGGCAAGATGCTCGACGCCCACATCGCGCGCGGCGCGACGCTGACCGTGGGCGCGATCGAGGTGCCACTCCCCGACGCCCGCCGCTTCGGCGTGCTCGAGGTCGACGAGGACAACCACGTCACCGGCTTCCAGGAGAAGCCGCTCAGCGCGAAAGGCGCGCCGTGGAACCCCGAGGCGTGCCTGGCCTCGATGGGCATCTACATCTTCGACTTCGCGCTGCTGCAGCAGGTGCTGCTGCAGGACGCGGAGATCGACAGCTCCCACGACTTCGGCAAGGACATCATCCCGGCGCTGGTCGCGGCCGGGGAGCGGGTGTTCGCCTACTCGTTCTGGGACGAGAACAAGAAGGCCTCCAAGTACTGGCGCGACGTCGGCACCCTCGACGCCTACTTCGAGGCCTCGATGGACCTGATCCAGATCGACCCCGTGTTCAACCTCTACGATCCGGAGTGGCCGCTGCGCACGTACCAGCCGCAGTTCCCGCCGGCCAAGTTCGTGTTCGAGGAGGACGGCCGCCGCGGCAGCGCGATCAGCTCGATCGTCTCCCACGGCTGCATCGTCTCCGGCTCGACGATCAACCGCTCGATCCTGTCGCCCAACGTGCGGGTCCACTCGTACTGCGAGATCGAGGACTCGATCCTGATGCCGAACGTGACCGTCCACCGCCACGCGCGCATCCGGCGGGCGGTGGTCGACCGCGACGTCGAGCTGCCGCGCGGCGCGATCGTCGGCCACGACCCGGCCGAAGACCGCCGCCGCCACACCGTGTCCGAGGGCGGGATCGTGGTCGTGACGCCGGGCGAAGAGTGCCTGGTCGACCCCGCCTACCGCTGACCCCTTTGCAAGGAGAACCCCGATGACCACGATCGACTCCGTCTTCGCGCGCGAGGTGCTGGACAGCCGCGGCAACCCGACCGTGGAGGTCGAGGTCGTGCTGGAGGGCGGCGCCATGGGCCGCGCGGCGGTGCCGTCGGGCGCCTCCACCGGCGAGCGCGAGGCGGTCGAGCGCCGCGACGGCGACAAGAAGCGCTACCTCGGCAAGGGCGTGCAGAAGGCCGTGGCGGCGGCCAACGACCTGCTGGCTCCGCAGCTCGAGGGCGAAGACGCGCTCGACCAGGCGCTGTGCGACCAGCTCATGATCGAGCTCGACGGCACGCCGACCAAGAAGAAGATCGGCGCCAACGCGATCCTGGCCTGCTCGCTCGCCGTCGCCAAGGCCGCCGCAGAAGCCACAGGCATGCCGCTCTACCGCTACGTCGGCGGTGTCGGCGCGCGGGTGCTGCCGGTGCCGTTCATGAACATCGTCAACGGCGGCGCCCACGCCGACAACAAGCTCGACCCCCAGGA